>BNJV01003130.1_pt1 | contig 91459 bp, 75 predicted proteins | sample 8540591 | NCBI WGS metagenome assembly BNJV01 (sample SAMD00202457, study PRJDB9452) | human saliva metagenome | host: Homo sapiens
CGCCGTCTGTCAGAAGAGTCTTGAGCGCTCTCCCGGACTCCTTGCGGTGCTCGGGTGAATGGGAAAATAGGTAGTAATGGCATTCGGTTAGTAAAGGTGTGTCGTCGTTGTCAGCTAGGGCAATCGCCTTTTCGGTCAGGCTGATCGCCTCAGTATCATCCGGCTTGGCGAAGAGGATCTGAGCGTAGTTGCCGAGAATGTCGATGTTACTGAGGTCAGCGTCGATGGCCCGCTGGTACATGTCCTGGGCCTGATCCATGTCGCCGCGAACGGTAATGAGAAAGAGGGCGTAGTTGGCGAGAATTCTAGCGTTGGTGGGGTCGGTGGTGATGGCTCGCTGGTACATGTCCTGGGCCTGGTCTGCGTCGCCGCGAACGGTGTGCAGGAAGGTGGCGTAGTCAACGAGGGTGGTGGCGTTAGTGGGGTCGGCGTTGATGGCCCGTTGGTACATGTCTTGGGCCTGGTCCATGTCGCGACGCTCAGTATGCAGGAATACTGCATAGGCGCGGAGGGTTCTGGCGTCATGGGAGTCGGCGTTGATGGCTTGCTGGTACACGGCCTCAGCCTGGTCAATGTCGCCACGAATGTTATTGAGGAAGCTGGCATAGTTACTGAGATTATTGGGATGTAATGGGTCGGTGGTGATGGCCTGTTGATACATATTCTCGACACGATCTGGGTCGTTGCATAAGGTCTGCAGGAGGATGGCATAGTTGCCGAGGGTGTTGGCGTTAGTGGGGTTGGCGGTGATGGCTCGCTGGTACATGTCCTGGGCCTGGTCCATGTCGCCTCCGACGGTATGTAGAAAGAATGCGTATTTGTCGAGAGCGTTGGCGTTTGTGGGTTCGGCTTCGATGGCCTGTTGGTACATCTGTTCAGCCTGATCGGGGTTGTCTCGGACGGTGTGCAGGAAGAATGCGTAGGCAGCGAGGATGTTGGCATTGGGGGGCTCAACTTCGATGGCCTGCTGGTACATTACCTGGGCCTGATCGGGGTTGTCTCGGACGGTGTGCAGGAAGAGTGCGTAGTTGCTGAGGGTTCTGGCGTTTGTGGGTTCGGCTTCGATGGCCTGTTGGTACATCTGTTCAGCCTGATCGGGGTTGTCTCGGACGGTGTGCAGGAAGAGTGCGTAGTTGCTGATCGTGTCGGCGTTGGTGGGATCGGCGTCGATGGCTCGCTGGTACATCTCTTCGGCTTTATCTATACCGCCACGAACGTGCTCAAGGAAGAGTGCGTAGTTGCCGAGGATTCTGACGTTTGTGGGTTCGGCGTCGATGGCCCGCTGGTACATCTCTTCAGCCTTATCTAAGTCGCCACGAACGTTCTCAAGGAAGAGTGCGTAGTTGCCGAGGATTCTGACGTTTGTGGGTTCGGCTTCGATGGCCCGCTGGTACATGTCCTGGGCCTGATCGGGGTTGTCTCGGACGGTGTGCAGGAAGAGTGCGTAGTCGCTGATCGTGTCGGCGTTGGTGGGATCGGCGTCGATGGCTCGCTGGTACATCTCTTCGGCCTTATTCATATCGCCACAAGCGTTCTCCAAAAACTGGGCGTAGGCAGCGAGAGTGTCGGCGTTGGTGGAATCGGCGTCGATGGCCTGCTCGTACATGTCCTGGGCCTGATCGGGGTCGTCTCGGACGGTGTGTAGGAAGAGTGCGTAGTTGCCGAGGTTTCTGGCGTTTGTGGGTTCGGCGTCGATGGCCTGCTGGTACATCTCCTCCGCCTGATCCATTTCGTCTCGGACGTTTTTGAGGAAGATGGCGTAGTTGCCAAGGGCCTCGGCGTTGGAGGGATCGGCGTTGATGGCTCGCTGGTACATCTCCTCTGCCTGATCCATTTCGCCACGAACATTTTCCAAGAACTGTGCGTAGTTGCCAAGGGTGTCGGCGTTGGTGGGCTCAGCGTTGATGGCTCGCTGGTACATCTCCTCAGCCTTATCCATATCGCCACGAACGCTCTTAAGGAAGTCGGCGTATCCTTCAAGGATGATGGAAATTTTGGGGTTGACGTTGATGGCTCGCTGATACATCTCTTCAGCCTTATCCATGTCGACGCCTTCGGATTTTAGAAAGAATGCATAAGTTCCAAGCGTTATGGTGTCGTCGGGATTCTTCTCGATGGCGAATTCGAACATGTTTCTGGTTGGCAAAGAAGGATCTCCGTGAAGAAACATTGTGATAGCTGATCGAAATGCTTGCTGTGGAGAGAGCGGGATGTCTTTAAGGGATGTGAGAGTGCGAATCGATATATCCCAGTTCGCTTCATCGGCGATGATATCAAGAACCTCCCAGCGATCATCATCTATTTGACGGAGAAGTGGGATGGTGTGGTTGATGAGTCTTGTTGCCTGCTTCCATGTGTCGTCCCAGTCGACTGTCCCCCACGTGTCATCGTCGTGTGCTTCAGAAAGTGAGATAAGCTGCTCTCTTGACGCGGTTCCTAAGCCGATGCGACGCCAGTCTGCTGCTGCCTTGATGAGGGCTCCGCACCATGAGTGCTTCTCGAGTTCGTCGGTGAATGTGGTACGTGCCGCTTCGGCGCAGCCAAGTAGGGGGCCTAAGCCAATTCTTTCTATTTGTGGTAGTTGATCTGCGTAGGAGGTGAGTTGTGTTGCCTTAAGTTCGGTTGTTGACAGGGAAGGGGGGAGTGTCAACTTTTCGAAACGATTGAGTATTTCCCATCCTGATACTTTCTCATTGCTGCGGTCGCTGTGTTTAATGTACTGGGAGTGCATCATGGTGGCGATGATGGTGCAAGAATTATTTGCCCAGTGGTTGAGCAGTCCAAGAGTCAAGCTTTGGTTGGATAGAAACCTGTCGAGATCGTCCAGGAGGATGATGGTTTCTGGTGCTGGCTGTTGGTTGCTGTTGAGAAATTTTTCAATGTCGCCTTCGTCTCGTGGGAACCAGAACGGCGTCTCCGGCCAGTGGGATCGAATTGTCTCTAGTGCCAGACGGGTCTTGCCTGCCATAGATGGTCCCTCAATAAGGACGGGTGTACCGTTGTTGAGGTGCTCGACTAACTGGCTCTGAATATCGCGAGGAACGAACTCAGTGTTATCGCGATCTGAGCGGTGGACTCGCAGAGCTTCCAAAGGTTCCCCACTTATGTTGGTTGCGACCCCTGCTGATTCGGCAATTTGTCGCCTGCGGGAGCGCGTAGAGACCCAGTCGCGGAACTGGGGTGTTGCTGCCGCCGCGGCTCCGATAGCGGCCCCGATGGCGCCTCCTCCTGTTGCCCATGCTGCGCTGTGCGTTGCGAAGTAAGGGATCGAGGTGCCAGCGACGATGCCGCCAACCGGCGCAAGGAGCCACCATGCGGACTGGCCTGGATCGGTTGAACGGACTGCCTTCCGTCGACTCCGTGACGGCATCGCAACCTCCATTCTCGCTTGGTCTGTGGTGTAAGTTACCCCAATCGTGAGAAATCAGAGACTTCAGTGGTGCTCACCTGTGGGGCGGCGCCGATCTCTGTGACGCTACCTCCACGGTGGTACCGTTCGGTCACTATGCGATCGGCTTTCTGCCGGGCCTCGAGGCGCCGCACCCGCACGCACCGCGCCTCCTCGCCCGCCTCTGACCACCCCCACCCCGACTCGTCCGCCTCCGGTGCCCACGCCGCACCCCACGTGGGGAAGGGACCCGCATGACCGACTGGCTCATGATCGCCGTCGGCGTGGTCCTCACCGTGGGCACCGCCCTGTTCGTGGCCGGCGAGTTCTCCCTGGTCGCCCTCGACCCCTCCACCGTCGAGACCCGAGCAGCCACTGGCGACAAGCGCGCCACCACCGTCCGACGCGCCCTTGGGCGCCTCTCCACCCTCCTGTCCGGAGCCCAGGTCGGCATCACCCTGACCACCGTGCTCCTGGGCTACACCATGCAGGCGGCCCTGGCGAACCTGCTCACCGGCCTCATGAGCCACTGGCTGGCCACCTCCGTGGCCACCGGCGCCGCAGTCGTCATCGCCCTCATCGTCGTCAACGCCTTCTCCATGGTCATCGGCGAGCTCATCCCCAAGAACGCCACCCTGGCCGACCCCATGCGCGCCGCCGGCCTCGTCGCCCCCTTCCTCATGGGCTTCACCACCCTCCTCAAGCCCCTCATCATCCTGCTCAACGGCGCCGCCAACGCCGTCCTGCACGCCATGGGCATCGAACCCGCCGAGGAGCTCAGCGGCACCCGCAGCGCCGGCGAGCTCGCCTCCCTCGTGCGCCACAGCGCCGAGGAAGGCACCCTCGACGCCTCCACCGCCACCCTGCTCACCCGCTCCATCGGCCTGGGGAGCCCTGACCGCCGTCGACGTCATGACCGACCGCGGCCGCCTCCACACCCTCGAGGCCGACGACTCCGCCGAGGACGTCGTGCACCTGGCCCGCGCCACCGGCCACTCCCGCTTCCCCGTCATCGGCCGCGACATCGACGACGTCATGGGCATCGTCCACCTGCGCCGCGCCATCGGCGTCCCCTACGAGCGGCGCGCCGACGTCCCCGTCGCCTCCACCTCCCTCATGACGCCCGCGCCCCGCGTCCCCGAGACCATGCCGCTGGCCAACCTGCTCGTCGAGCTGCGTGCCCAGGGCTCCCAGATGGCGATCGTCGTCGACGAGTACGGCGGCACCGCCGGCGTCGTCACCCTCGAGGACGCCGTCGAGGAGGTCGTCGGGGACGTCGCCGACGAGCACGACCGCCGCCGCGCCGGCGCCCACCTCGACCCCTCCGGCCACTGGGTCGTCCCCGGGTGGATGCGCCCCGACGAGCTCGCCACCCGCGCCGCCATCCAGGTCCCCGACGACGGCCCCTACGAGACCCTCGGCGGCCTGGTCATGACCGAGCTCGGCCGCATCCCCGCCGTCGGCGACGTCGTCGACCTGCCCCACGCCTCCCTGACCGTCGACGCCATGGACGGCCGCCGCGTCACCCGCCTCCACGTGCGCCCCAAGGACCCCGAGGCCGCCCCCGGGAGCCGAGTACCAGAGGGGGAGCGCCGATGAGCACTCCGCTCGCCCTCCTGCTCACCGCCATCCTCCTGGCCGGCAACGCCTTCTTCGTCGGTGCCGAGTTCGCCGTCACCTCCTCACGCCGCAGCCAGCTCGAGCCACTGGCCGAGGCCGGCGACGCCCGCGCCGCCACCGCCCTGTGGGCCCTGCAGAACGTCTCACGCATGCTGGCCACCGCCCAGCTCGGCGTCACCCTGTGCTCCACCGGCCTGGGCGTCGTCGCCGAGCCGGCCATCGCCCACGCCCTGGAGCCCCTGCTCGCGGCCGTCGGCGTCGGGCACGCCGGCTCCCATGCCGTCGCCGTCGTCATCGCCCTGGTCATCGTCGTGGGCCTGCACGTCGTCGCCGGGGAGATGGTGCCCAAGAACATCTCCATCGCCTCCCCGGAGAAGGCCGTGCGCTGGCTCGCCCCGCCCCTGGTGTGGTGCTCGCGCGTCCTGAGCCCCGTGGTCAACGCTCTCAACGGCTTCGCCAACGGGGTCCTCAGGGTCCTGGGCATCGAGGCCAAGGAGGAGATCGCCGCGGCCTTCAACGCCGAGGAGGTCGCCTCCATCGTCGAGCGCTCCACCGCCGAAGGCGTCCTGGAGGACTCCACCGGCCTGCTCAGCGGCGCCCTGGAGTTCTCCGAGGAGACCGCCGGCAGCGTCATGGTGCCCCTGAGCGAGCTCGTCACCCTGGCCCAGGACTGCACCCCGGAGGACGTGGAGCGGGCCGTGGCCTCCACCGGCTTCTCCCGCTTCCCCCTGGTCGCCGACCAGGCCGCAGTTGATGAGGGGGAGGAGCCCGTCATCACCGGCTACCTGCACCTCAAGGACATCCTCTACGCCGACGGCGCCGAGCGCACCGAGCCGGTACCTGCCTGGCGCGCTCGCGCACTCGTGCCCGTCGGCTACGACGACGAGGTCGAGGAGGCGCTGGCAGCCATGCAGCGCTCGGGGGCCCACCTCGGGCACGTCCGCAACGCGCAGGGGCGCTTCGTCGGGGTCCTCTTCCTGGAGGACATCCTCGAAGAGCTCGTCGGCGAGGTCAACGACGCCATGCAGCGCGAAGAGCACCAGCGCCGTGATTAAATCGTGATCTAACGGGTGGAATCGGCGGATTCCCACAACATGGGCCGCCTGGGGCGACCATCGTCGACCGCTGCTCCAGTGCTGGTGGCCAGGTGCTGATTCCTTCGTATGGCATGCGAATCCGGTTAGCGGCCGGCTGGTCGGATGGAACCCCTGGGGTTTGTGTGAGAAGTGCAGGTCACACAAAGGTGTGCTGGTTCTCCTGGCAAGACCCACAGGAGACCGCTACTGTTTTAACCGAGTACAACCCAGGCTGTCGCTCTGGCAGCCACCATGTCGCCACAGCCGGGACACCGGCCGCAACGACTTCCCTATGACACTCAGCCACCTGGAGGCTTCCCGCGTGACCCCGCAGCCCATGAGTCGACGCCAGCGTCGCGAGGCGGAACGTGCTGCCGAAGCTGCTCGCCAAGTCGCTGAGGCGCAGGCCGGAACCGCCCCGTCGTCACCGTCGACGACGCACACCACTCACGTCGCCGGAGCCACTCGCCGCTCACGTCGAGACCTTCACGCTCACCGCGCCGAGAACGCTGCCGCCTCCAGCCCCGTCACCGCTCCGAGCCCATCGGCTCTCCCTGACGTCCCGGTCGCCCCGCAGAAGCAGAACCACCCGCAGCGGCCCGTGGCGCCGCCAGCGCCTGCAACGCGCCCAGGGAGCGGTTCAGCGCCGTCGGTCTCTGTAGAGCCGGCGCAGCCCCAGCCCGTCGCACCGATGAGCCGCATGGCCCGCCGGCGTCAGAGCGCCATCGAAGAGCCCGAGCCCACCTCCCAGCAGCCCTTGCAGACGCCGGCGGCTCAGGCGCACAGCGCCGCATCTGCGGCCCCCTCCGTCTTCACCTCCTCGCCGCAGGTCGCCGGTGACACTCGCCCCGCCCGGCGCTCCCGCAAGGAGCTGCGCACCGCCCAGGTCTTCGAGGACCCCGAGCAGACGCGGGAGAATCCCGCCGTCCAGAGCCCCGTGCAGCCCCAGGCTCACCGCCCCGAGGGCCACTCCGAGCGTCACCACGACCAGCACCACTCGCATCGTGGCGACCAGGTCGCGCCCGCCGCGGCTCCTTCAACGCCCTCGGCGCTGTCGCCCCTGGTTGCAGCCTCACTGGCCGAGTCCACCTCAGGGCTCGAGCCGGCAGCCGCTCACCCCGCCGGTGCCATGCCGTGGTGGGCCGCTAGTGGCACGGCTCCTGCTTCGCCCAGCGACGCACAGCGTCACGGTCATCGGCACGCAGCCGCGCAGACCGCCTCCGCCGAGCCGGAGATCGGGGCGGCCTCCGAGCCCGCCTCCCGATCCGCGGGCCGTCGCCGGCAACGCGCCTCCGCCGCAGCCCCAGCCTCGACTGCCTCGGCCAAGCCCGTCGTCGCCGCCACGTCCCACCACACCGCCTCCTTCGACGTCCCTGGCCCGCAGGCGGACCACCCCGCCGTCCAGACGCCGCAGGCTGAGCCGTCAGCGCCCGCGGAGCAGGCTCCCCAGGCGACCTCCGCTCCCGAGATGCCCCACGAGATCCGCTTCTCGCAGCGGATTACGGACTTCCGAGGTGCCGAGACCATCGAGGTTCCCCGAGGTCCGCAAGATCATGGCCGCCCGCAAGGCCGGGGTGCCGCTCGCGGACGAGGAGACCATCCGCGCCATCAAGGCCGCCCGGAGCACCAAGAAGACCAAGTCCGAGAAGACAGCCGCCCAGGCCAAGCGAGGCAAGGCGGCCGATGAGGCCGTCGCCCCGACGTCGTCGGCCCGGAGCACGGCAGCATCGAAGCCGGAGGCCCACCGCGACTCCTCGACCGGCCCTGCCCCCGCACGTCCCGCCCGCCGCCGCACCGGCTCCGGGATCCTGGGGCGCACCGCCGTCCTGTCGGTCCTGGCCGTCGCCACGGTGCTCGCCCCCCTGTCCAGCCACCTCGACAACACCCCGCTGGCCTCGGCCGCCATGAAGATGCACTCCAACGGCTCCGCCACGCAGAGCCCGGCCGCCGGCGGCACGAAGGCCTCCTCCGTGGCCAGCGCCGTGCTCGGCAGCGACGACCTGGACGAGGACTCCGACACCCAGTTGTCCAACGTGCCCGACGCCGCCACCCGCGCCCGGATCCGTGAGGCCTTCCAGAACGCCGCCAAGACCTGCTCCTCGGCCACCGGAGCCTCCGGCGACACCACCGCCTTCAGCACCAAGCCGCAGCTGTTCTACCCGATGCTTCCGGGCACCTACGAGATCTCCTCCGAGTACGGGTACCGCACCCACCCCACCCTCGGCTACCGCAAGCTGCACGCCGGGCAGGACATGGCCGCCCCCGTGGGGACGCCCATCTACGCGGCCGCCGCCGGCACCGTCACCACCGCCGGCATGGTCGACGGCACCGGAACCATCACCATCAAGCACGAGATCGACGGCCAGGTCTGGTACACCAGCTACCTGCACATGTACGAGGACGGCATCCACGTCAAGGTCGGAGACACCGTCACGGCCGGTCAGATGATCGCCGGCGTGGGTAACACAGGCCGGTCCTCCGGTTCTCACCTGCACTTCGAGGTGCGCACCAAGGACGACACCGCCGACGAGTCCACCGTGGAGCCGTGGGGCTGGCTCAAGCAGCACAACGCCGTCGAGCTCACCACCAACTGCAGCTGAGGGAGACCCACTGTGCCGCCTGCCGCGTCACGAACCCGCCGTCCTGCCGTCATCGCCCACCGCGGCGGCGGACGCGAGGTTCCCGAGAACACCTGGAGCGCCGTCGAGCACGTGGCCGCGCTCGGGCTGGAGTGGATGGAAACCGATCTGCGGCTGACCGCCGACGGCGTCGTCGTGCTCAGCCATGACGAGGACCTGCGGCGTACCGCGAACGACCCCCGCACCGTGGGGGAGGTCATGTGGGCCGAGCTGGCCGACCTCGACTCCGGCGACGGGCGCGGCTTCGTCCGGCTCGACGATGCCCTGTACGCCCAGCCGGCGATGAAGTTCAACATCGACCTCAAGGACTCCTGCGTCGTCCAGACGGCCCTGCAGACGGTTCGTGACGCCCAGGCCCTCGACCGAGTCCGGTTCGCCTCCTTCTCCGCCCGCCGGCTGGCCGTGCTGCGCCGCCAGGAGCCGCGGGCCATGACCTCACTGGGCGTCAGTGACGTGCTCGGCCTCATGCTGCGCAGCGAGGCGGCCGTCCCCCTGCCCCAGACTCGCTGGGGCTGGACCCGCGGCAGGGTCGACGCCGTCCAGGTGCCTGAGAGCTACCACGGTGTCCCGGTGGTCACCCGCCGCTTCGTCGCCTCCGCGCACACCGCGGGCCTGGAGGTCCACGTCTGGACGGTGGACGACCCCGAGCGGATGCGCCACCTGGCCGACCTCAACGTGGACGCCATCATGACCGACGTCCCCAGCCTCGCCCTCAAGACCCTGGGGTGACGCTGGGCGAGGCGAGTCGCACCGCTGAGCAGCGGTGTAAGGAATCTTGCCCACCTCTATCCTCGGTACTACCATAATGTCGTGAGGTTCGAGTTCAGCGATTCTGCGGACAAGCATGGCGTTCCCCGCTCCGATGCGGAGTACGCCGTCATGCATCACGTCGATTACGAGATCCTCCAACCCCGCCGTGCAGGTGAGCAGTCATTCATGTTCGTCGGTCTGCCCCACCCGCAGGCACTGCGTTACCTCGAAGTCGGCGTCGCCGTTGACGGTCGTGGTCGACGCACCATCTTCCATGTCATGGAGGTCACTGATCTCTACCGTCACCTTGTTCCACTCGCCGACCACTGACCGACCAGATAGAGCCGCTATGTCTCCTGATTCCACACGCGCCCCTTTCACTGATGCTGAGCAGGCCTACTACAACCAGCTCGACGAGGACGTCACCGCAGGCCGTATCCCCGCCGTCGGACGCGGAACCCGCCGCGACGGCTCACGCATCAGCGACACCGACCTCGACGCCATCCTCCGTGGCCGCCCAGGCCTCGGACAGTCCCACGCCACCGGCCGCGGACGCTCTCCGCGCCGCCAGGTCCGCCTACCCGAGCACACCAACGCGGCTCTTGACGCCTACATCGAGAAGCACGGCACTACCGCCAGTGCCGTCATTCGCGATGCCGTTGAGGCTTATCTTTCCCATGAGAACACGCCAGCCGCATGATGACCGGTCTGAGCCATGGACACACTGTTGCCCCGTTGTCATGCCTCGAATACATGAGCAAGCCCCCGCCGCGGGTGGCGACGAGGGCTCGGAGGCGGTGCCCCGGACAGGATTCGAACCTGCGACCTTCTGCTCCGGAGGCAGACGCTCTATCCACTGAGCTACCGGGGCCCGAGGCGTGACTGTACCAGCGTCCCGGTCCCGGAGCGAAACCGGCGCGAGACATGCGACATGTCCCACGATGCCCGGCAGCCGCCGGGCTCGCTCGTGATCCGGCCCGCCCGTTGACGGTACGCTGACGCGCGTGACTCCAGAAGAGCTTGCCGCAGCCATCCGCACCGTCCTGGAGGAGGCCTCCGCCGAGGGCTCCCTCGCCCTGCCCGCCGCAGAGATTCCCGACCCCCGCGTCGAGCGCCCCCGCAACCGCGACCACGGTGACTGGTCCACCAATGTGGCCATGCAGCTGGCCAAGAAGGCCGGTACCAAACCGCGCGATCTCGCCGAGCTCCTCGTCCCGCGTCTTGAGCCCTCGACGGTATCGCCTCCGTGGAGGTCGCCGGCCCCGGCTTCCTCAACATCCGCCTCGACGCGGCCAGCGCCGGCGAGCTCGCCCGCTCCATCGTCGAGGCCGGTGAGGCCTACGGCCGCAACGACTCCCTGAGCGGCCAGCACGTCAACCTCGAGTACGTCTCGGCCAACCCCACCGGGCCGGTCCACCTGGGTGGCGCCCGCTGGGCCGCCGTCGGCGACTCCCTGGCCCGGATCCTGTCCGCCTGCGGCGCCCAGGTCACCCGGGAGTACTACTTCAACGACCACGGCACCCAGATCGACCGCTTCGCCCGCTCCCTGCTGGCCTCCGCACGCGGCGAGCAGACCCCCGAGGACGGCTACGGCGGCGCCTACATCAGTGAGATCGCCCAGCAGGTGACCGCCGACGAGCTCGCGGCCGGCCGCCCTGACCCGGCCACCCTGCCCGATGCCGAGGCCACTGAGGTCTTCCGTTCCCGCGGCGTCGACCTCATGTTCGCCGCCGTCAAGGCCGAGCTGCACGCCTTCCGCTCCGACTTCGACGTCTTCTTCCACGAGGACTCCCTGCACACCTCCGGCGCCGTCGAGCGCGCCATCGCCCGCCTGCGTGAGCGCGGCGTCATCGAGGAGCGTGACGGCGCAACCTGGCTGCGCACCACCGACTTCGGGGACGACAAGGACCGCGTCCTCATCAAGTCCGACGGCAACGCCGCCTACTTCGCCGCTGACCTCGCCTACTACCTGGACAAGCGCGAGCGCGGCGCCGACTGCGCTATCTACCTGCTCGGAGCCGACCACCACGGCTACATCGGCCGGATGATGGCCATGTGCGCGGCCTTCGGGGACACTCCCGGCACCAACATGCAGATCCTCATCGGCCAGCTCGTCAACCTCGTGCGCAACGGCGTCCCGGTGCGTATGTCCAAGCGCGCCGGCACCATCGTCACCCTGGAGGACCTGGTCGACGCCGTCGGCGTGGACGCCGCCCGCTACGCCCTGGCCCGCTCCTCCATGGACTCCATGATCGACATCGACCTGGACCTGCTGGCCTCCTCCACCTCCGACAACCCCGTCTACTACGTCCAGTACGCCCACGCCCGCACCCGCAACGTGGCCCGCAACGCCGCCGAGCACGGCGTGAGCCGCGACCCGAACGAGGCGCCCTTCGAGCCCGGCGCCCTGGACGATCCGGCCGACACCGCCCTGCTGGGGGTCCTGGCCCAGTTCCCCGCCACCGTGGCCCAGGCCGCGCAGCTGCGCGAGCAGCACCGCGTGGCCCGCTACCTCGAGCAGCTCGCCGCCGCCTACCACGCCTGGTACGGCGCCACCCGCGTCACCCCCCGTGGGGACGACGCCGTGGACTCCGGGCACGTCGCCCGACTGTGGCTCAACGACGCCGTCGGGCAGGTCCTGGCCAATGGGCTCGACCTGCTGGGTGTGAGCGCCCCCGAGAGGATGTGAGAGTTGATGACTGACCAGATTCCCGCCGGAGAGCCGTCCCTGGGGTCACTGGCCTGCCCCGAGCCCGAGGACCGTCCCGACCTGTGGCCCACCACGGCACGGCGCACGGACGACGGCGAGCTCGTCCTGGGCGGGCTGACCGTCTCCGAGATCCTCACCGAGGCCCCCAGCCCCGTCTTCGTCCTGGATGAGGCCGACCTGCGCGGGCGCGCCGCCTCCTGGGCCGCTGCCATGCATGAGGAGTTCTGGCCCAGCTACGGCATGGCCGGGGGGAGAGGCCTTCTATGCCGGGAAGGCCTTCCTGACCACCAAGGTCGCCCAGTGGGTCCTCGAGGAGGGCATGGGCATCGACACCGCCAGCCGCGGCGAGCTCGCCGTGTCCCTGGCCGCCCTGCAGGACGTGGACGGGGAGGAGACCACCACGGACGCCACCCGTCTGGGCCTGCACGGCAACGGCAAGACGCAGGCCGAGATCGCCGTCGCCCTCACCCACCATGTGGGTCACCTCGTCCTCGACTCCCTCGAGGAGGTCGAGCTCGCCGTCCGCGCCGTGCGCGAGCTGCGCGCCAGCGGCGTCTACGGGCCTGAGGAGACCGGCAAGGTCATGGTGCGCCTGACCACCGGCGTGCACGCCGGCGGCCACGAGTACATCTCCACCGGCCACGAGGACCAGAAGTTCGGCCTCTCCGTCCACGGAGGCGCTGCCCGGCAGACCATCGACGCGATCATCGCCGCCCCCGAGCTCGAGCTGCACGGGCTGCACTCCCACATCGGCTCTCAGATCCTGGACCTGGCCGGCTTCCGGGAGGCCGTCGGCATCGTCCTCACCTGCGTCACGAGGTCGCCGTCGACACCGGGCACCTGTGCCCGGAGGTCGACCTGGGCGGCGGCTACGGCATCGCCTACACCGGGGCCGACCCGGTGCCGCCCAGCCCGGCGCAGGTCGCCCGTACCCTGGCCGAGGCCGTGCGCGAGACCTGCGAGCGCCTTGGAGACGAGGTCCCCACCGTCTCCATCGAGCCCGGCCGTGCAGTCGCCGGACCGACGACGGTCACCCTCTACACCATCACCGGCCTCAAGCGCGTCGAACTGGGGGAGGGGGCCTCGCGCCTCTACGTCAGCATCGACGGCGGCATGAGTGACAACATCCGCCCAGCCCTCTACGAGGCCGCCTACACGGCCCTGGTCGCCAACCGCCGCCCCGACCCGCAGGCCGGGCTGGTGCGCAGCCGGGTGGTGGGCAAGCACTGCGAGTCCGGTGACGTCGTCGTGCGCGACGTGGACCTGCCCGCGGACCTGGCCGTCGGTGACGTGCTGGCCGTGCCCGCTACTGGCGCCTATGGGCGCTCCATGGCCTCCAACTACAACCTCTTCACCCGCCCCGGCGTGCGTTGGGTGCGTGAGGGTGAGTCGGGCTGGGTCCTGCGACCCGAGACCATCGAGGACCTTGTACGCCTGGAGGGCTGAGGTCTCCTATCGGTCGCTCGCTGAAGCGCCGTCGTGCCAGGAACAATTCCTGCAACGACGGCGCTTCTGTATATGTTCTGATAAAACGATGAGGTGATCCTGAGGGCAACAACAACCTTAAAGAGTGCTGGGTGTAGCCGCTTCAAAGGTGGGGTGGATGTCGATTGTTTTGGAGGGCTGACACAACTGAAGCGTGGCTTGCCTGATAGGGGAGACACAGGGGTGGCATGGCTCGACGACAGATTCCTTGTAGGAAACCTACAATGTGGCAGACTGATGTTTGTCAGAATAGGCAGATTCGGATGTGACGAGACTGTGACGTCGCGCGTGTTTTGAGTGTTCCCTGTTCCCAATCAGTCGGTTTGTGACACAGTGGTCTTGGTCATCACGGGGCGGCCTTTCCCTCTCCTGAACAGACGGTGGGAACGTTCGGTGATGTTTCACAAGGTAGACCCTTGTCATCTATGCCAGGAATCCGGAGAACCCATGAACACAATGTCCACGGGCGCCGCCTCTCGGCCGGCCCTCACGCGAGGGGCGGTGAGGGGGGCCGCCGCCATCCTCACTCTCTTCCTTGTCGCGATCTTGTCGCAGTTCGCCCCCCAGGCGAGCGCTGAGCAGAACAAGAGCGTCAACGTCACCAACCTGTCTCTGACACGGGTGGACGGCAACAACGTCGAGCAGGACGGACAGCTCAACACCTACGACCTCGCCCGTCTCAGCTTCGACTGGAGCGGCGTCGACGCCAACCTCAAGAGCGGCGACTCCTTCACGATCGGTCTGGGTGAGTACTTCACCAACCTGCAGAACAGCGAGACCCACCCCATGACCGTCGAGTACGGCGGCAAGGATGTCGAGGTCGGTACCTGCACCCTGACCGTCAAGGACGTCACCTGCACCTTCAACTCCAAGGTTGACGAGCTCAAGGCCGCCGGCTTCCACAACTTCAAGGGTTCCGGCTCCGCCCTGGTGTCCGTCGCCAAGGCCACCGACGTGCAGTCCGTTGACTTCACCGTCAACGGTGTCACCACGACCGTCACCCTGCCCGGCGGTGGCGGCATCGGCGGCCCCAAGGAGAGCGACTGGGAGCTCACCAAGTGGGCCTCCAGCTTCTACAACAACTACAAGGAGCTGACCTGGGGTGTGAACTTCGGGACCAACCAGACCACTGGTGGCAAGCTCGGCAAGACCTTCGACGGCTCCCGCCAGAGCATCGTCTTCACCGACACCCTCGGTGGCGGCATGACCTTCAACCAGGCCGACGCCACCCGCACGGTCCTCAACCTGCGTCCCGCTGACGGCAAGTCCATCCCGCTGACCAACGCCGCCGGCCAGGACTCCACCACCCAGTACGGTGACTACGACGTCAAGGCCACCTACTCCGAGGACGGCCGCACCGCCACCTACGAGGTGACCGGTCCGTTCCAGAACGGCACCAACTTCACCCTGGAGTACCCCGTCTCCTTCGTGGACGCCAACGGCAAGGCCGTCGCCGCCTCCCGAGGCACCTCCTACGAGAACACCGTGAACCTCAACGGTACGGACCTGACCAGCACCCAGAAGCAGTCCTACGTCCAGTACTTCGACATCTCGGTCCAGATGGAGCCCGGCTTCGGCAGCTTCAACGTGACCAAGGTCGTCGAGGGCGATGCTGCCGCGAAGGCCGCCGGCTCCAGCTTCGTCGTCGACGTCGCCTACGAGCTGCCGGCCGCTGCCAGCTCCTACCCGGACTGGAAGGCTCCCGAGGGCCAGAAGGCCACCGGCGAGGGCCGCACCGGAACCTCCTCCGTCACGGTCAAGCCCGGTGAGCCGGTCACCTTCGACGGCACCTTCCCCGTGGGCACCAAGGTCACGCTCACCGAGGACACCTCCAAGGCCCAGCCCGCCGCCTCCGGCTTCAGCTGGGGTGAGCCGGTCTTCACTATCGACGGCCAGAAGACCAACACCTTCACCATCCGCGACCAGGAGATCGTCAATGTCTCTCTGACCAACACGACGACGACCACCTCGACGCCGCCGACGACCACGCAGACCCCGCCCACGGTGACCACTCCGCCGGCGACCCCGCCGACCACCACGCAGGCCCCGCCCACGGTGGACAACCCGCCGGCGACCCCGCCGACCACCACGCAGCAGCCGCCGAGCACCCCGGGTGCTCCGGTGCCGCCCACCTCCACCCCGAAGACACCGAACGGTGGCACCCCGCCGCTGGCGCACACCGGTGCTAACGCCGTTGCGCTCGTGCTGCTCGCCGGCGCCGGCCTGGGCGGCGGTGCCCTGCTGGTGGCTCGTCGCCGCAACGCCTCCTGAACGCGGGTGACCGCTTCTCGAGCCTGAACGCTCTGTCAGCAGAGCCCATCCAGTGGCCCCTCTCCGGTTCAACCGGGGCGGGGCCACTGGCCGTCTGCGCCCTGGGGTCCCGCCCCGACGGTCCGGCTCGGTGGATCTGCCGAAAGCAGGAGAGCCCCATTCGATCGTCTCGGCCGTGGGGAGGAGGAGGCCGCCCCGCCAATCATTCTCTCGAGGGGCGCTTATCGCGTGGCTGTTTTCTAGCCTGAAGGCATGAGCGCAACAACCTCCTCCTCTTCGTCCTCACTGACCTCCTTCCTCTCCTCCCTGGAGCAGCCGCCTCCGGCCTGGGGGTACTCCGACAGCGCGGCCGCCCCGGTATCCCTGGGACTGGGGCGGGTGATCGGCCGACTGCTCAAGCAGATCATCTGGCGTCGCTGAGAACTCCGCCCCGTCCGTGCGCAGCCTCAGGCCAGCGCCGGAGGCACCCCTGCCGGCCTCATCGCACCGGGGAGCACAGAGCCGGTCGTGTGTCCACAGGCGGACATGCAAGCGCTCCACGGCCGATGCCCCTTATGCTGGCCCGCAGTGATGGCCAGCGCCGGTGGGCGGTCGGTTGACCGTGCCAGCCGATCGGCCCCATCGCATGACGCAGTCGAAGTGCCCACACGCGGCACGCAACACAGCACACACAGCAAGGTGGTCATCCCGTGGCTCAGGACCTCTCACCCGCCCAGCGCACACTGACCGTCGGCGTCCTCGGCGCCGGGACCGTCGGAAGCCAGGTCATTCGCCTCCTCACCGAGCAGGCCGACGACTTCGCCGCCCGCTCCGGCGCACGTCTTGAGATCACGGGCGTCGCCGTCCGCGACGTCAACGCGCCGCGCGACTTCGCCGTCCCCCAGGACCTCCTCACCGATGACGCCACCGCCGTCGCCACCGGCAACGACCTGGTCATTGAGCTCATCGGCGGGATCGAGCCGGCCCGCACCCTCATCCTGGCCGCCTTCAAGGCCGGGGCCAGCGTCATCACCGGCAACAAGGCCCTCATCGCGGCCCACGGCCCCGAGCTCTACACCGCCGCCGCGGCCGCAGGCACCGACTTCTACTACGAGGCCGCTGTCGCCGGTGCCATCCCGGTGGTCTACGCGCTGCGCGAGTCCATGGCCGGCGACCGCGTCACCAGCGTGCTCGGTATCGTCAACGGCACCACCAACTACATCCTCGACGAGATGAGCACCAAGGGACTGTCCTTCGAGACCGCCCTGGCCACCGCCCAGGAGCTCGGCTACGCCGAGGCCGACCCCACCGCCGACGTCGACGGTCTGGACGCCGCCGCCAAGGCCGCCATCATCGCCTCCCTCGCCTTCCACACCCGCGTGGGCCTCGACGACGTCTCCGTTGAGGGCATCCGCGAGGTCACCGCCGACGACATCCGCGAGGCCCACGCCTCGGGCTGCGAGCTCAAGCTCCTCGCCATCGCCCAGCGCCGCGACGACGAGCACGCGCAAGGCGTCTCCGTGCGCGTCCACCCCGCCCTCGTGCCCAATGACCACCCGCTGGCCAGCGTTCACGGCGCCTACAACGCCGTCCTCGTCGAGGCCGAGAGCGCCGGGCGCCTCATGTTCTACGGTCAGGGAGCCGGGGGAGCCCCGACCGCCTCAGCGGTCCTGTCCGACGTCGTCGCAGCCGCCGCCCACCGGGTCCACGGCGGCCAGGCCCCCCGCGAGTCCTCCTACGCGAGCCTGCGGGTCCTCGGCCCCGAGGCCGCCGTCACCCGCTACCAGATCCAGCTGCGCTCAGACGACGCCGTCGGCTCCCTGGCCGCGATGGCCTCTGTCTTCGCCGAGAACGAGGTCTCCATCAACTCGGTGCGTCAGAGCGCCTACGTCACCTCCGACGGCAGCCACGACCAGGCCGTCGTCACCTTCGTGACCCACCCTGCCCCCGTCTTCCACCTCGATGCCGCCGTCGAGGGGCTGCGGGACTCCGACCGGGTCGCCGAGGTCGTCTCCATCCAACGCGTCGAGGGCGAGTGACATGCGCATCGTCTACGAGCGTGCGGCCGTCCGAGTTCCGGCCACGACGGCGAACATGGGGCCCGGTTTCGACTCCTTCGGCATGGCCTTCCGCTACTACGACGAGGTCTCGGTGCGGCCGATCACCGGCACCACCCGCGTCATCGTCGAGGGCGTGGGCGCCGAGACGGTCCCCACCGATGACAACAACCTCGTCGTGCAGGCGCTGCGAGCCGGTCTGGACGCCGTCGGCGCCCCGCAGGCCGGCTTCGAGATGCGCTGCGTCAACCGGATCCCCCACGGCGGGGGCATGGGCTCGTCCGCCAGCGCCGCCGTGGCCGGACTCATGCTGGCGCGCGGCCTCATCGCCGAGCCTGAGGCCCTCAGCGACGACCGGATCTTCGCCCTGGCCACCGACTTCGAGGGCCACCCCGACAATGTCGCGCCCGCCGTGTTCGGAGGCGCCACCGTTGCCTGGGTCGAGCGCGGGGGACACCCGCGCATGGCGCCCATGCCCGTGGACGCCTCCCTCGGGGTGAGCCTGCTCATCCCGCCGGCAACGACGCGCCTGTCCACCAAGGAGGCCCGTCAGGTCCTGCCGGTCTCCGTGCCGCGCGAGGACGCCCTGTTCAACACCTCGCGGGCCGCCGTGCTCATGCTGGCGCTCGCCGGACGCCCCGACCTGCTCATGGCCGGAACCGAGGACCGCCTCCACCAGGAGTACCGGCGCGGAGTCCTGCCCGCCTCGATGGCCGTCATGGACTCGCTGCGCGAGCAGGGCTACCCGGCCGTCATCTCCGGGGCCGGTCCCACGGTGCTGGTCCTGTCCACCCTGGCCGACCAGACCCGCTTCGCCCTGGAGAACCACGGCTGGAGCGTGCTCAGCCCCGGAATCGACACCCGTGGGGCGGTCCTGACCTCCTGATCCGCGCGAACTGCTTCTTCATCCGCCTCCCTGATCGCGGGCGTCCTCGAGTCCGAGGGCGCCCGCGATCTGCGTCCGTCTCGAATCCTCGGTGAGGCAGCAGAGCCCTGCTTCCACGTGGGACGTGCACCACATCTGGGTAGTTGAGAAATAAACTATGGGCTTCTCCAGTTCTCTCAGTACACAAGAAATCATTGAAATCCAGTGTTGAGAACAGGGAGGACGTCTCATGCAGTTCGGAATCTTCACAGTTGGAGACATCACGACCGATCCGGCTACTGGCAAGGCCCCCAGTGAGCACCAGCGCATCAAGAACACAGTCGAGATGGCGGTCCTGGCTGAGCAGGCAGGTTTGGACTTCTTCGCTACCGGGGAGCACCACAACCCACCCTTCGCGCCGTCGTCACCCACGACCCTGCTGGCCAACATCGCCGCACGCACGGACAAGCTGCTCCTGACCACCGCGACCACTCTTATCACCACCAACGACCCAGTGCGTCTGGCTGAGGAGTACGCCTACCTCCAGCACATCTCCGACGGACGCGTCGACCTCATGATGGGGCGAGGCAACACCGGCCCCGTCTACCCCTGGTTCGGCAAGGACATCCGCAAGGGCATCTCGCTCGCGGTGGAGAACTACGACCTGCTGCGCCGCCTGTGGCGCGAGACCAACGTGGACTGGGAGGGCGAGTTCCGCACCGCGCTGCAGGACTTCACCTCCATGCCCCGCCCGCTCGACGGCGTCCCGCCCTTCGTGTGGCACGCCTCCATCCGCTCGCCCCAGATCGCCGAGCAGGCCGCTTACTACGGAGACGGATACCTCCATAACAACATCTTCTGGCCCATCGACCACGTCAAGAAGATGGTCGACCTCTACCGAGAGCGCTTCGCCTTCTATGGTCATGGCCGGCCCGAGCAGGCGATCGTGGGCTTGGGTGGACAGATCTTCGCTGCCAGGAGCGAGGCCGAGGCCATCGAGCGATACACCCCCCTACTTCCGCAACACCTACGTCTACCAGGGGGCGTCGCTGGAAGAGATGACACAGCACACGCCTCTCGCGGTCGGCACGCCTGAGCAGATCGTTGAGAAGTACCTGACCTACCGGGACGCGATCGGCGACTACCAGCGTCAGGCCTTCAACCTGGACCTGGGTGGCGTCCCGCACAAGGAGATCATGAAGCAGATCGAGTACCTGGGTTCCGAGATCGTTCCGGCGCTGCGCGCCGAGCTGGAGTCCACCAGGCCCGAGGGGGTTCCCGACGCGCCGCTCCACCCGCGCCACCGGGCCCTGCTGGAGGGGGCCGAGCCTCCGGCTGAGGAGCCCTTCTCCCTGTCCAACGAATTCGACCCGCTCACGGGCCGGAAGGTGAGGATCTGAGATGACATGGGAAACCCATGACACGACGAGTGACAGGCAGGAGATGGATGACATGACCGCTGATACGACCGCGCCCGTCGCCCCTTCCGGGGGCACCCAGTCCCTGGCCGGATCGCCGACCTATGACGCCTACGCCAATACCCAGATGGGACGTCTGAGCCGGATCGTGGCTCTGCACGCCGGGGTCTCGGAACCCTCGACCTCCCAGATGCTCGCCGAGCGGCTGGCTGAGTCGACTCGCAAGGCCCTGGAGGCCGACTCCCGCCTGGCCAGCATCGAGGTCATCGGGCTCAGGCCCCTGGTCAAGGACATCGCCCTGGCCAGTGTGGGTGGGCCGGTGTCCGCCGACCTGCAGAAGGTGATTGATGCCCTGTCCGCCGCCGACGGCGTCATCCTGGTCAGCCCGGTCTTTCAGGCCTCGTACTCCGGACTGTTCAAGTCCGCCATGGATGTGCTGCCGGCCGGCACGCTTGAGGGTGTCCCCGTCCTGTTGGGGGCGACGGCCGGCACTGCGCGGCACGGTCTTGTGACCGAGATGGCGCTGCGGCCGCTGGTGGTCTACATGAAGGCCCTGCCGACGCAGACCGCCGTCTTCGCGGCCAGCGAGGACTTCGGTGCGGCCTGGCAGAGGCCATCATCCTCTGAGAGGCCCGAGTCGCCCTTGAGTGAGCGCGTGGCCCGGGCGGGACGGGAGCTGGCCACGCTCATGGAGCGCTTCCCGCGCCAGGCACCGGTTGACCCGTTGGCCGACTTCGCGCCCATGGAGACGCTTCTCGCAGGTCGTTGAGGTCGTGAGCCTGGGAGCTTGAAGGGCAAGAGTCGACTGGGTTGTGTCCGAGTCGATCATTCCGGTGGGGCTGATCGTGGGTACGGTCGGCCCCACCGGCGTCACGGCGACGACGAGAAGTGTCATGGATGGAATAACGGCTGCATCCCCGGCGTTGCTCGCCAGTGTTCCGTTAGGTGCTGCTTCTCCGGGCTGCTATGATGACGCTGTCGGCCGCACGGATCGCACCATGCCGCTGACCGCACCAGCCCCGGACCTGAGACTCAGGTCTCAGCAGAAGCCGGCAGTGCATGACCCACCCCCGTGAATGATTCCGGGGAAGTCTCCCCAGTTGAACGTCTCCTTTGTCGGAGCGTTATCACACCGTTAGGACACTCGTGACCGAGACCTCCAGCGCCCAGCCCTCGCTTTCCACCATGCGTCTGGCCGAGCTTCAGTCGCTCGCCGGCTCCATGGGCCTCAAGGGCACCTCCCGTATGCGTAAGAGTGAGCTCGTCGCCGCCATCCGTGAGGCGCGCGGCTCCTCCGCCTCCACTCCCAACTCCCACAGCACGTCGAAGAACTCGCCCGATGCCGGGGCGACCAACGCCGCGGGCTCCTCCTCCGCCGCCTCAGCGGCCAGTGAGCCCGCACCGGAGCAGCCCCCGGCCGCGGCCTCCGGACGCTCCCGCCGTCGTCGCGCCACCGCGGCCTCCGGGGCCCCCGAGGAGCGCCAGTCCGCGCCGGCCCTCGACCTGGGCCTCGATCTGCCCGATCGCTCCGGCTCCTCCAGCAGCGACTCGGACAGCGGCTCCGGCCGTGACGAGGAGCGTCCCGCACGCAGCCGGTGGCGAGAGCGCGCCGAGCGTTCCGAGACCACTGAGAGCGATGACCGTGACTCCTACGGCCGCTCGGAGCGCGGCGAGCGCTCCTCGCGCGACCAGTTCCGCCGCGGCCGCCGGCGCGCCCAGGCCTCCGCCGGCGCCCCCGAGAACCAGGAGCGCGCCTCGCGCGAGCCCCGTACCGACTCGCCCGAGGACCACGCCGATGCCAAGGCCGCCCTCATGCGGGACCTGGCCGACGCCACCGGGACCTCCGTCGTCGAGCCCCAGGAGCGTCCGCGCCGGGGCCGTGACGGCAATGACGAGTCCGACGGCTACGACGAGGAGCGCGGTGGGCGCCGTCGTCGGGGCCGCAAGCGCGGACGCGACCGCTTCGACCGTGATGACCGTGACTCCGGCCGTGAGGGCCGGGACGGCTCCGCCGGGCGCGGCAACCGCAACCAGCCGCGTGAGGACGAGGTCCTCCTGCCGGTCGCCGGCATCCTGGACGTCACCGACAACCAGCACGCCTACCTGCGCACCTCCGGGTACCTGCCCGGCCCCAAGGACGTCTACGTTTCCAACCAGCTCATCAAGGACAACGGGCTGCGTGCCGGCGACGCCGTGACCGGCTGGGTCCGCGAGGGCGGAGAGTCCTCCACGCCCCACCAGGGCGGGCGCAACAACCGCCGTCAGAACCGGGCCGGCCGGGTCAAGTACAACCCCATGGTCAGCGTCGAGACCGTCAACGGCATGGACGCCGAGCGCTCCAAGCGCCGCCCCGAGTTCGCCAAGCTCACCCCCCTCTACCCCCAGGAGCAGCTGCGCCTGGAGACCACGCCCAAGGCCGTCACCCCGCGGATCATCGACCTGGTCTCGCCCATCGGCAAGGGGCAGCGCGGGCTCATCGTCTCCCCGCCCAAGGCGGGTAAGACGATCGTCCTGCAGCAGATCGCCAACGCCATCAGTGTCAACAACCCCGAGGCCCACCTCATGGTCGTGCTCGTCGACGAGCGCCCCGAGGAGGTCACCGACATGCAGCGCACGGTCAAGGGCGAGGTCATCGCCTCCACCTTCGACCGCCCCGCCTCCGACCACACGATCGTCGCCGAGCTGGCCATCGAGCGCGCCAAGCGCCTCGTGGAGCTGGGCCAGGACGTCGTCGTGCTGCTGGACTCCATCACCCGGCTCGGGCGCGCCTACAACCTGGCGGCCCCGGCCAGCGGCCGGATCCTCTCCGGTGGTGTGGACGCCTCCGCCCTCTACCCGCCCAAGCGCTTCTTCGGGGCGGCCCGCAACGTGGAGAACGGCGGCAGCCTGACCATCCTGGCCACAGCCCTGGTGGAGACCGGCTCCAAGATGGATGAGGTCATCTTCGAGGAGTTCAAGGGGACCGGAAACATGGAGCTGCGGCTGTCGCGCCAGCTGGCCGACAAGCGCATCTTCCCGGCCGTGGACGTGGCGGCCTCCGGCACCCGCCGCGAGGAGCTGCTCATCGACCCCGCCCAGCTCAAGATCATGTGGCGCCTGCGCCGCCTCTTCGCCGGGCTGGAGCAGCAGCAGGCCATCGAGCTGGTGCTCTCCAAGCTCAAGGACACCCAGTCCAACGCCGAGTTCCTCATGGTGCTGTCCAAGACCACCCCGGCTGGCACCTCCCTGGCCGACGGCGAGGACGAGTAACACAACCGGCCAGGTGCCCGGTCTCACGCGGCCCAGCCGTTGCGGCGGCGCGTGAGACGGTGGCAAAATCTGCTGCTGGCCTCCGGTTCACCCTCGCTCCCGCGTGGGACCCGGGACCCTCTGACGCTTAAGGAGAAACCTATGAAGCAGGGCATCCACCCCGACTACGTGGCCACCACGGTCACGTGCACCTGTGGCAACACCTTCGAGACCCGTTCCACCGTCACCTCCGGTGAGATCCGCGTGGACGTGTGCTCGGCCTGCCACCCGTTCTACACCGGCAAGCAGAAGATCCTCGACACCGGTGGCCGCGTCGCCCGCTTCGAGGCCCGGTACGGCAAGCGCAGCAAGTAGCCGCGTCTCACGACGCCGGCGGCCGGCTCCCAGAGTCGCCGTCGGCGTCGTTTGCATATCGCACGAGTGCCGCTGGTGCCCGTCAGCACGACTCCTAGCCAGTGAAGGAACCCGAGTCCATGAGTGAGGACTTCTCCGCCGCAGAGCCGCTCCTGGCCGAGTACGCGGACATCGAGGCCGAGATGGCCGGGCCCGCGGCCGCCGACCCCGGCGCCATGCGTCGGCTGGGGCGCCGCTATGCCGAGCTGGGCAGGGTCGTGGCCGCCTACCGGGCCTGGCAGGCGGCCAGTGCCGACCTGGCCGACGCCCGCGAGCTGGCCGCGGAGGATGAGGACTTCGCCGCTGAGGTGCCGGCCCTGGAGGCCGCCGAGGCCGCTGCCGGCGAGCACCTGCGCGAGGTCCTCGTGCCCCGGGATCCTGACGACTCCCGCGACGTCATCATCGAGGTCAAGGCCGGTGAGGGCGGTGAGGAGTCGGCGCTGTTCGCCTCCGACCTGGCCCGCATGTACTCCCGTTACGCCGAACGGCAGGGCTGGGCGGTGGAGGTCCTGGACGCCACCGACTCCGACCTGGGCGGTTACAAGGATGTGCGTCTGGCCATCAAGGCCCGCGGACCCGTGGAGCCCCAGGACGGGGTGTGGGCGCACCTGAAGTACGAGGGCGGTGTCCACCGCGTCCAACGCGTCCCGGTCACCGAGTCCCAGGGCCGCATCCACACCTCAGCGGCCGGCGTCCTGGTCATGCCGGAGGCCGATGACCCCGGTGAGCTCCAGATCGACGCCGCCGACCTGCGCATCGACGTCTTCCGCTCCTCGGGACCGGGGGGGCAGAGCGTCAACACCACGGACTCGGCCGTGCGCATCACGCACCTGCCCACGGGGATCGTCGTGTCCATGCAGAACGAGAAGTCCCAGCTGCAGAACAAGGAAGCGGCCATGCGAGTCCTGCGGGCCCGGCTCCTGGCCGAGCGCGCGGCCGCCGCCGCCGCCGAGGCTGCGCAGGCCCGTCGCAGTCAGGTGCGCACTGTGGACCGCTCCGAGCGCATCCGCACCTACAATTTCCCTGAGAACCGGATCGCCGACCACCGCACCGGCTTCAAGGCCTACAACCTCGACGCCGTTCTTGACGGTGACCTCGGTCCGGTGATCGCCTCGGCCATCGCCATGGACGAGGCCGAACGATTATCCCAGGTGGGTGAGGGCAGTGGTTCCTGAGTTGTGTGGCGGCGCGCCGGCGGGCGCGGTGGACCGCTACGGGCTGCGGGCGCTGGTGCGTCAGGCGGCCGGTCGGCTGGCTGCGGCCGGCGTGACCAGCCCTCAGGTCGATGCCCGCATCCTGGCCGAGCACCTGCTGGGGCGTGCCCTGCTGCTGGCCGACGGCGCCGACGGCGACTTCCCGGCCGCCTATGACGCGCTGGTGCTGCGCCGCGAGTGCCGTGAGCCCCTCCAGCACATCATCGGGCGCATGTGGCTGCGGGGCGCCGAGCTCATCAGCCGTCCCGGCGTGTTCATCGTGCGCCCGGAGACCGAGGTGGTGGCCGGGGCCGCCATTGAGGCGGCCCGTGAGGTGATGGACGGCGGCGGGGGAGTGGTCCTGACCGCCGACCTGTGCACCGGCTCGGGTGCGATCGCGGCCTGCGTCGCCAAGGAGGTGCCGGGAGCCCGGGTGGTCGCCGTTGAGATCAGCGAGACTGCGGCGTCCCTGGCCCGCGAGAACTGTGAGCGACTGGTGCCCGGTCGCGTCGAGGTGATCCACGCTGACGCCACCGACCCGCTGGTCCTCCACGACCTCAACGGGCAGGTCGACGTCGTCGTCTCCAACCCGCCCTACGTGCCGGCCGGCGCCGTGGAGGACACCGAGACGGAGCAGCACGAGCCCACGGTGGCACTCTACGGCGGGGGCCCGGACGGGCTGGAGATTCCGATTGACGTCCTGGTGCGCTCGGTCGCGCTGCTGCGCACCGGCGGGGTGCTCATCATGGAGCACGACCACGAGCAGGGGGCGCTGCTGCGTGCGGCTGCGCTCGGGGCCGGGTTCAAGCAGGCCGAGACCGGCCAGGACCTCACCGGCCGCGACCGCTACCTGCGCGCCGTGCGGTAGGTTCTTCGGTAAGCGAGGCAAAGGTGGCCGGGCCGCCTACCGTCTCGGCGGCCGACGTGGTTGGTTCTCTGGTCATCGTTCCGCGGTTCTGAGAGAATAGTTTTGTGGCGGTGAAAGTGGCGATCGACACCAAGGCGCTGTCGGAGGCATGCGCCCGGTTTGGTGTTGCGCGATTGCGTGTCTTCGGGTCAGTGCTTACCGAGCATTTGATCCCCATACCAGCGACATCGACTTTCTTGTCGACTTCCAGACGGGCCGGGAGGATCGATTTGCGGATTTCTTCGGCCTGCAGGATGAGCTGACGAGGATCTTCGGAAGAAAGATTGACCTGGTCGTTGCTGAGTCGGTCAAGAATCCTTACTTCAATTCCTCGGTGCTGAGGGGTGCTGAGGATGTCTATGCGGCCTGAGCGACGGTGTTGGAGGCCGATCCGATCCAGGTCGCTGCGGGTACTTGTGGTGGCAGCGTGATGCTCGCTCATGGAGGGGGTGTGCGACCGAGGTCAGGAGTTACGACCGCCTGCGGAGGATAGCCGATCCGCCGACTCGTGGATCACTGTCGTAGCGTCCTCCAGGAACGCAATGAGCTGATTGACCCGGCTCTCGGGCCAGCCGTCCACCAGTGCCGTCAGTTTCCGGTTGGCGGGCAGGAATATCTCGGCGAGACGATCAGCGCTCGTGGCGTGGATGGTGAAGGAGCGCAGGTCCGTCTCGCTGGGGCGACGCTCAACCCAGCCATCGCGGACGAGTCGCCGCAGCACGCTCGTCATCGTTGTTGTCCCCATCCGGGTGCGGCGAGCGAGGGCGGTGGGGGTCTGCGGGCCGTCGCGGTGCAGGGCGTCGAGTACCGCCAGGTCGCTGTCATTGAGCCCGGTTTTCGCGGCGACAGCGCGGTTGCTGGCGGCGAGCTCGCTGTTCATGGCGCGCAGCGCCCGGATGAGACGCTGATCGTGAATCCCTCCGCTCAAGCGGCCCTCCTGATCGGGTGAACATAGGTGAGTGTCAGGATAGATCGATGACGAGCTTGCCGCGGACGTGGCCCTTTGCCAGCTCGGTGTAGGCGGCGCGAATCTGCTCCAGTGTGAAGGAGTAGGTGCGAGCAAGCTCGACCTTGATGGCGTCGTCCGCCACCAGCTCTGCCACCTCCTCCAGGTCGCCGCGTCCACTGCTATGCCGTGAGCCGGTGAACTGCGCACCCCTGACGATCGCCGCGGGTGAGGGAACCAGGGTGCCGATGGAACGGCCCGTCAGTCCGAGATCGCGGCCAAGCCGTACGTAGGTGCCGCCGTAGCAGTCCAGGAGCTTGGTGACGGGGGGAGGGAGCCGCGTCGCGAATCCGGCTGGTCAGATTCTCACCGTACGTGACTGGAATAGCGCCCAAGGAGCGGAGATAGTCCATATTGCGCGCGCCGGCGATTCCGATGACGGTGGCGCCTCGGCTCACGGCCAGCTGAGAGGCGACCGAACCCACACCGCCCGCGGCGGCACTGATGACAATGACATCGCCTTCGTGCAGGTTCAGCTGCCTGAATGCGCCGCACGCGGTTTGCGCAGCCACACCCAGGCAGGCCGCCTGCGTGAAGGACAGTGGAGCCGGCTTCTTTGACGACGTCGTCGGCGGGTGCCACCAGCTCGGTGGTGAGTGCCCCGCGGGTGTCAGCCTGACCGGGTGCACTTCGCAAGGTACCCAGCACCGCATCGCCCACGGTGAGGTCGGTGACGTTCGCACCGACGGCATCAATGACGCCTGCGAAGTCGCGGGCCACGCCCCTGGGGAAGCGAGCGGATGCGCCCTCCAGCCAGCGTCGAGGATGAAGGATGCGCTGAACCCGTTCAAGCCTTCGCAGATCGCCTCGGAAGGTCTTGAAGTCGAGGGGGTTGAGCCCGACGGCGCGCACCGCGATGCGTACCTCTCCGTCGCCGGGTGCCTGCGCCGGGCGCTCGGCCTCCTCCAGGACCTCTGGCCCGCCGAATGTGCGGTACTCAATTGCTCGACTCATGGAAGCCTCCTCGGGAGTCACTTGACAGCGAGATGCTGCCCTCACATCCATCTACTACGTAGAACGTATAGTACGAGATTCGTACTAGTTGAGCAAGGAAGCGTCCTTGGGTGGGTTCAGTGCTCCCTTCGGGGAGAGGTCGCTCAGGAAGACCTGCTCCCAGGCGTTGGCCATAGCGTCGGGCACGAGCCCGGTGATCCGCATGACCTCCGCGGTGAAGGGGACCGCGTGAATGCCTGAGGCGGTGGTGACGCCTCGGTCGGCCTCCGTCCCGTTGTCAGTGCATGGGCGGGGAAAGCGGGACATGTCGGTGGCCTGGCCTAGGCTTGGCCTCACGATGAACGCGATGAACTCCCTCTTCGGCGCCCTGCCCATGCCCGGCTCCGGCGGTGCGGCCACGCCGCCGCCCGAGGCCGCGCTGCCCGCCCTCGTCCCCGCCGCAGGCTCCTTCGACGACGACTCCTGGGCCGACGTCGAGGCCCCGGAGGAGGACTGGGGTCCCGAGGACGCCCCACCGCCTGAGGACGAGTCGGCCGCAGCCCCCACCTGGGAGGAGCGTCAGGACGAGGTCTCCGCCCTGGTCGCCCGTGCCCAGGCCAATGCCGCCGCGGCCCGCGCCCGGGCCGACGGCACCGCGCCCTCGGGCCGGCCCACCGGCCCGGCCTGGGGCGTCACAGTCTCAGACCCGGCCGAGCTCATCCGTGGCCTCAACCCCGCCCAGGAGTCCGCCGTCACCCACGCCGGCGCCCCCCTGCTCATCATCGCCGGTGCGGGCTCGGGCAAGACCCGGGTCCTCACCCACCGCATCGCCCACCTCATCGCCACCGGACGCGCCCGCCCCGGCGAGATCCTGGCCATCACCTTCACCAACAAGGCCGCCGCCGAGATGCGCGAACGCGTCGCCGCCCTGGTCGGGCCGGCCGGCGAGCGCATGTGGGTCTCCACCTTCCACTCCGCCTGCGTGCGCATCCTGCGCCGCGAGCACGAGGCCGCCGGCCTGCGCTCCACCTTCTCCATCTACGACGCCGCCGACTCCACCCGCCTCATCACCCTCATCGTGCGTGAGCTGGGCATCGACCCCAAGCGCTTCACCCCCAAGACCTTCGCCCACCGCATCTCCGACCTCAAGAACGAGCTCATCACCCCGGCCCAGTTCGCCGAGCGGGCCGTCACCTCCAACCCCCTTGAGCGCCACCTCGCCGAGGTCTACCGCGCCTACGCCCAGCGCCTGAGCGCCGCCAACGCCCTGGACTTCGACGACATCATCATGCGCACCGTCGCCCTGCTCCAGACCCGCCCAGCCGTAGCCGAGATGTACCGGCGCCGCTTCCGCCACATCCTGGTCGACGAGTACCAGGACACCAACCACGCCCAGTACGTCCTCGTGCGCGAGCTCGTCGGTGGGCCCGGCACCTCCGGGGCCGGCTCAGCCCTGCCACCGGGCGAGCTCACCGTCGTCGGCGACTCCGACCAGTCCATCTACGCCTTCCGCGGCGCCACCATCCGCAACATCGAGGAGTTCGAGGAGGACTACCCCTCGGCCCGCACCATCCTGCTGGAGCAGAACTACCGCTCCACCCAGCACATCCTCTCGGCCGCCAACGCCGTCATCTCCCGCAACAGCGGCCGGCGCGAGAAGAACCTGTGGACCGCCGCCGGAGACGGCGCCCCCATCACCGGCTACGTCGCCGACTCCGAGCACGACGAGGCCCGCTGGATCAGCCAGGAGGTCGACCGCCTGGCCGACGAGCACGGCGTACGCCCCCGCGACGTCGCCGTCTTCTACCGCACCAACGCCCAGTCCCGCGCCCTCGAAGAGGCCTTCATGCGCGCCGGCCAGCCCTACAAGGTCATCGGCGGCACCCGCTTCTACGACCGCCGCGAGATCAAGGACGCCATCGCCTACCTGCGCGCCGTCGACAACCCCGACGACGACGTCAACCTGCGCCGCATTCTCAACGTCCCTAAACGCGGCCTGGGCGACAAGGCCGAGGGCGCCCTGGCCGAGCACGCCGCCCGCTACTCCGTCTCCTTCGGGCAGGCCGTCGCCGACGCCGCCGGAGCCCCCCGTGAGGCCCAGACAGGCGAGGTCGAGGAGACCGACGGGCAGGCCCCCTCCACCACCGGGGCCGGCGAGCCGCCCGAGGTCGAAGGCCTGACCACCCGGGCCCGCAACCAGGTGCGCGGCTTCCACGAGCTGCTCACCACCCTGCGCCACATGGTCACCGCCGGAGACGGCGTCGCCGACGTCCTCGACTCCGCCCTGGACGCCTCGGGCTACCTCGCCGAGCTGCGCGCCAGCGACGACCCCCAGGACGCCACCCGCGTGGAGAACCTCGCCGAGCTCCACTCCGTGGCCAGCGACTTCCAGGCCGCCAACCCCGACGGCACCCTGGCCGACTTTCTCGAGCGCGTCTCGCTCGTGGCCGACTCCGACCAGCTCCCGCCCAGCGCCGACCTGGAGGACGAGGAGGCCCGGCAGGCCGAGGAGCAGGGCCAGATCACCCTCATGACCGTCCACACCGCCAAGGGCCTGGAGTTCCCAGTCGTCTTCGTCACCGGCATGGAGGACGGCACCTTCCCCCACAGCCGCTCCCTGGCCGAGGAGACCGAGCTCGCCGAGGAACGGCGCCTGGCCTACGTGGCCCTCACCCGCGCCCGCGAGCGCCTCTACCTCACCCGCGCCGCCGTACGCTCGGCCTGGGGAGCCGCCAACGCCATGCCCGCCTCCCGCTTCCTCGACGACGTACCGGACGAGACCATCGACTGGAAGCGCCTGACCTCCTCCATGGAGGCGCTGCGCGGCGGCGGCACCGGCTGGGGCAGCAGCTGGGGCGAGGGCGGCTTCGGCTCGGGCGGGCGGCGCTCAGGCTCCTCCCGGCAGAGCTCCTACTCCGACGACGATGACTTCGCCCCGCCCGTGGGCGCAGGAACCAAGCGCTCGGGCAAGCTGGGGCGCGTGGAGACTGCCCAGGACCGGGCCGCCAAGCGCGCCTCCGCCCGCCTTGAGGCCCGCGGCAAGCAGAGCGACTCCTCACCGGCCGGCGCCGCCTCCTCGGAGGACCTGCCCGCAGCCGTCGCCGGGCTGAGGACCGGCGACCAGGTCCGCCATGACTCCTACGGGGTGGGCACCGTCGTCGGCCTGGAGGGCAAGGGGGAGGTCCCTGACCGCCCGCGTCGAGTTCGTCATCGACGGCGCCCCCACCACCAAGCGCCTCATCCTGCGCTACGCCCCCGTCGCCAAGATCTGACGACACCATCCGCCATCAACGTCCCGCGGTATCGGAAACCGTGCTGAAGGCAGTGGGCACCGGTTCCTCCTGGCGGGGGGAGGTGTGGTGACCGGCAGGTGGGCAACACTGGGGTCATGAACGCCCCGGCCTCCTTCCCGACTTCATCAGCGGAGCCGCGGGCTCCTCGCCTCCTGGACCGGCTCGTCCCGGTCAGTCCCCAGTGGCGCATTCCTCCGCGAAAGGCGGAGCGCCTCGGCTGGCTCCAGCTCCTTCTGGGGATCCTGGTCGTCCTCGGCGCTCAGATGATCGTCGGGCTGCTGGCGGCGGCGACTGGACTCGTGCGACACGGGGGCGGGGCGGTAGCCCGGCCGGGTGTCGCGTTCATCGTCGCGATCAGTGCCGTGCCCCTGACCGTGCTCGGGTACTGGCTGCTGGTGCGCTTCGTCGGTGGCCGGCCCGTCATCGAGCTGGGCGGGCGCGGGGCGGCACTGCGTGAGCTCTGGCCGGCCTGGCCATGGGTGCGCTGCTGATGGGTGCCGTCATCGCGGTCCTGGCCCTGCTCGGTTCCTATCACGTGGTGGACGTCGGTTGGAACACGGGGATCCTCGTCGGCCTCCAAGCCGGTATCGTCGCCGGATTCACCGAGGAGATCCTCGTCAGAGGTGTCATGCTGCGCCTCATCGAGGGGTGGCTGGGGACCTGGTGGGCGCTGGCCATCACCGCGGTGTTCTTCGGCGCCGCTCACCTCGGCAACCCTCAAGCCACCGTCTTCGGTGCGGTGGCGATCGCACTGGAGGCGGGCATCCTGCTGGGCGCCTGCTACCTGCTCACCCGTCGCCTGTGGCTGGCGATCGGGCTGCACGCCGCCTGGAACTTCGTCCAGGGCGGCATCTTCGGCTCCGACATCTCCGGCACCGGGTCGGGACGCGGACTCATCGAGGCCCGCTTCACCGGCCCCGACCTGCTCACCGGCGGAGTCATGGGAATCGAGGCCTCCGTCGTCGCGGTCGTGCTGTGCACGGCGGCCGGTCTGGCCATGCTGCTGGCGGTCCGTCGGCGCGGGCTTGTCGTCCCGCCACGGTGGCGCCGCCCGCCTCAGGCCGCACTGGACGGCACGCAGCCGGCCTAGGATCGGTCACGAAACCAGGACGGAGCACTGTGTGTTCGTACCATAGGGCGCGCGGTCGTACCCTCTACCCCTCGAACGCGAGGCTTAAGGAACGACCGCGACGTTGAGCAGCGCGGGCGGTGACGGCGTGAGCCGACCGCAACCGGATCAGCTGCGGCTCGACACCAGGCGCACAGGGCGCCGCTCGGCCCGGAAGTCGTTGACCGGGGCCTCGGAGGCGTAGCCCAGGGCGAAGCCCGTGATGAGGCGGTAGTCCGACGGCGCCTCGAACTCGGCGTCGAAGGGACGGCGCCAGGTAGCCAGGACCCCCAGGGGGCAGGAGTCGACGCCGTGGGCCTTGGCGGACAGGAACAGGGTCTGCAGCATGATCCCGGCGTCGAGCGCCGCGAAGGGCATAAGGCCCTCGTGGACCAGGACGAAACCGATGACCGGGGCGCCGAAGGCCTCACAGTTGCGGCGGGCGGCCGCATCACGGGCCTCGCGGTCCTTGCGGCCGATACCCATGTGCGCGTACAGCCGGCCACCGACCGCCTGGGAGTGGGGCAGCAGATCCGTGGGGTAAGGCGCCCAGGTCGGGTAGTCGCCGTCGGGCGCCTTACCGCTCAGGGCCAGGCGGGCCATCGCCCCGGGTTCCTTGTGCTGGAGGGGGAGGGCAGCGTCGAACTCCTCGACGTAGGCCGCGCGCAGACGGTCCGCCTGCTCACCGGTGGCCAGCGCCACCATGAAGGGTCGGGTGTTGGACCAGCTCGGTGCCTGGCGGGCATCCTCCAGGATCTCCTCGATGACCTCAGGTGGTACGGGATCGGTCCGGAAGTCCCGCACGGAGTGCCGGGAAGCGGCCAGGTCGGAAAAGGTCTCGGGGCTCATTGCGGCGTCTCCTGAGGCGGGTGCTGATGGCGGGGGCCGAAGGTGGAGTCGTCCAGCTGGCGCAGGACCCGGGCCGGGTTGCCCACCGCCAGGCTGTTTGCAGGAATGTCCTTGGTGACTACCGAGCCCGCGCCGATGACGCAGTTGTCCCCGATGGTCACACCCGGGCAGACGATGACCCCGCCGCCCAGCCACACGTTGTCCCCGATCGTGATGGGGTCGGCCGCCTCCAGGGAGCAGGCGCGCGGCGTCGGCTCCAGGGGGTGGACCGGCGTGAGCAGCTGGACGTTCGGACCGATCTGGCAGTGCGCGCCGATACTGATCTGGGCGACGTCGAGGGCCACGAGCCCGTAGTTGACGAAGGTCCCCTCACCCACGGAGATGTTGTCCCCGTAGTCCACGCGCACCGGCGGCAGCAGGTGTGCCTTGTCGCCCAGCCCCTGGATCGCTGAGCGCAGCAGGTCCCAGCAGTCCTCCTCGCCCTCGGCGAAGGCCCGCTCGAAGCGGTAGAGCATTGTGCGGGCGTGGGCGGCGATCCTGGCGTTGTCCGGGTCGTCGGCGACGTACCAGTCACCGGCGAGCATGCGCTCACGGTTGGTGCGCTCGTCGCCCACGAAGTAGGGCTCTGCCTCCGGGAAGCGCGGGGTGGGGGTCTCACTCATACCCAGCAGCCTAGCGGCGGCCCGATGCGCCCGTTGGCCGGTTCGAGCCGACCCGCCGGAGTCGGCGCTCGGAGCCTGTTCAGGAGTGGGGGAGCACCTCGGCCACGGCCGCCCGCAGCGTCTCCGGCAGGCCCAGGGCCTCGAGCTCACCCAGCAGGGCGGTTCCGCTCAGACCCCGCTGCACGGCGTCCCAGGCCAGGTCCTTGGCCATGTACTCCACGCGCGCGGCGTCCAGGATTGCGTGGACCTCATCGCGCCAGTCGGCTGGGGAGTGCTTCGTGCCGCGGAGGACCAGCTGGACGCCGTCGATGAGCTCCTGGCGGCTCAGCTCCTCCAGGTGCACCAGCGTCCCGGCCCCCAGGGTGAAGCCGTCACCGCTGACCTCCTCGGTGGCCAGCCGGCGCGCCCGCTCACCCACCCCCAGCCAGGCGCCGGTCACCTGGCCGGCCAGGAGCCGCACCGTCACCAGCCGCGAGGCCGGCACGGCCTCGGCCGCCCCCTCCATGCGGATACGCAGCACCACGTCGGTGCCGTCCTCCTCCTCGGCCTCGGGCCAGGTCAGCGCCATGTGGGTGCGGGCGATCTGGTCCTGCCCGGGCTGGGCCGAGCCGTCGTCCTCCTCCAGGGTGAAGCTCCCCGAGCCCCGGGCACGACGACGATCTCCAGCTCGCGCGGATTGTCCCCGGCCGCCTCCGTCAGGTTCCCGGCCAGGGGGATGACGGAGCCGGCCCGGGCCAGTACCCCGATCCGGTCCAGGGGGCGCGACAGGCTCAGCATGCGACCGCGCCCACCGGTGGTGGCCTCATAGCGGCGCCCCGTGGGCAGGTCGTACCAGACGCCGTCGGGCAGCCAGGTCAGCTCCCGCCCCAGGCCGGTGGCCACATCGAGCGGGGAGGTGAAGGGCACCACCAGCAGGTCCCCGAAGGAGAAGCTGCCGCGGTGCTCGTAGGCGGCCAGCTCGCGCGGGTGGTCGTGGTAGACCGGACGCACCGGAGCGATGCCCTCAGTCGCCGAGCGGCGCGCCCACGTGTACAGGTAGGGCACCAGCCGGTGACGCAGCCGCAGGTGCGCCTCCATCGTGGCGCGCGCGTCACGCGAGTAGCGCCACGGCTCCTTGGAGGTGAAGCCCGAGTTCGACGAGTGCAGGCGGTTGATGGGGGAGAAGCAGCCCAGCTGGAACCAGCGCGCCGCCATCGTGTCGTCGCTGCCGCCCAGCATGTGCCCGCCGATGTCATTGGACCACCAGAAGTAGCCGATGTTGGCGGCCGTGGCCGTGAAGCGCGGCTGGAAGCGCAGGGAGTCCCAGCTGATGATCGTGTCCCCGGAGAAGCCCACCGGGGTACGGTGGCTCGAGGCGTCGGCGAAGCGAGAGAAGGTCACCGGGCGGCGCCGCTCCACGCCACCGTCGGCCGTCGGGCGCTCGCGGCCCGAGTCGAGGTAGTGGACGTGGTTGAGCATCCACAGCGGGTCCAGGCCGGGAACCGTCGTGGAGCCGCCCTGCTGCCAGTCCAGCCACCAGAAGTCCACGCCCTCGTCCTCCAGGGGATGGTGGAGGCGCGAGAGATAGGAGCCCACGAAGTCCCGGTCGGCGATGTTGAAGGGCACGTCCTCCCCGGTGCTCGCATCCAGGCCCAGGTCGGCGCAGACCTCCTCATAGGCCTCCTCGTGGCGGCGCACCCCCCTGGGCCGGGTGCACGTTGAGCGTGGTGAGCATGCCCCGCTCGTGCAGGCCGGCCAGGAAGGCCGCCGGGTCCGGGAACAGCTCCCGGTTCCAGGTGTAGCCGGTCCATCCCGTGCCGATCGCCGGGTCGATATCGGTGACGTGCCAGTCCATGTCAATGACTGCCACGGAGAAGGGCAGCTCCTCGGCGGCGAAGCGATCCATGAGCGCCAGGTACTCCTGGTCGCTGTAGGGGTGGTAGCGGCTCCACCAGTTGCCCAGCAGCGCCCGCGGGATGAGTGGGCTCGGCCCGGTGAGGCGGAAGAAGTCGCGCAGCGCCTCCTGGTAGTCCTGGCCGTAGCCGAAGACGTAGAGGTCCTGCGCCCCGTCGGCCAGGCGGTTGCCGGGCTCACGGGGCTGAACCCACTCGTCCTGGGTGAGCAGCAGCGAGGCCGAGTCGTCCAGGGCGGTGATGCCGTTGAGACTCAGCAGGCCCGGACCGAGGGCGACGGCGCCGTCGGCCTCATCAAGGGTGCGGGTGGTGCCGCCCAGGTTCGTCGGGAAGGTCTCGGCCGGGTCCCACACGTCGCCGTGGTGCCAGGTGCCGCCGTGGGCGTGCAGCGCCGTCGAACGCAGCCTGACGCTGAGCCCGGCGGGGGAGAATCCCAGGGAGGGCACATGGGTCAGGTGCAGGTGCTCGGTGATGATCTCCACGCGGTCCTGACCGTGCACCACCCGGAACGACGGCGTCTCACCCAGGTCGCGGTTGACGACCAGCTGGGTGGCGGCGTCAGTGAAGACGCCCGTGGGGGGAGTGCTCCATGCGGATGAGCCGAGAGGTGAGCACCGTGAACCGGTAGCCGGACTCCTCCGACGAGGTCCCGGCGATGACCGCCTCAGGGCGGGCGGCGGCCGGGCGCGGAGTATCAGGGGCATCGCGGAGAGGAGAAACCAACAGTCGGCCTTTCACAGCAGGAGTCGTCGCGGGGAGCGGTGGGAGAGGCGGCGCCCCGAGTGAGGCGCGAGAACTCATCTTAATCGGCCCTCCTCCCGGGCGGGTTCTGACACAATCGGTACCGGCTCGTAAGACCCCGTCAGCCCTGGCGGCGGAGCAGGAACAGGCCCCCATGCATCCGGCCCGCCCCACTTTCCTCGCATCCCCTGTCCGGTAGGAAGGAAGTCGCCCGTGACCTCTCCCGCGCCCCTCGTTGTCTCTGCCCACCACGTCGGCGATGACCCGGACTGGTGGCGCCGCGCCGTCGTCTACCAGGTCTACCCCCGCTCCTTCGCCGACTCCGACGGCGACGGGATCGGTGACATCCCCGGCCTGACCAGCCGACTGGACCATCTCGACGAGCTGGGTGTCGACGTCGTGTGGCTCAGCCCCGTCTACCGCTCCCCTCAGGACGACAACGGCTACGACATCTCCGACTACCAGGACATCGACCCGCTCTTCGGATCCCTGGCCGACCTCGACGCCCTCATCGAGGGACTGCACTGTCGCGGCATGCGCCTGGTCATGGATCTCGTCGTCAACCACACCAGCGACGAGCATCCCTGGTTCGCCGCCAGCCGCTCCTCCAAGGACGACCCCAAGCGTGACTGGTACATCTGGCGGCCCGCCCGGCAGGTCGACGGGCTCGCCCCCGGGCAGCCGGGCACCGAGCCCACCAACTGGGGATCGGCCTTCTCCGGGTCGGCCTGGGCCTGGGACGAGGGCACCCAGGAGTTCTACCTGCACCTCTTCTCACCCAAGCAGCCCGACCTCAACTGGGAGAACCCGCAGGTGCGCCGCGCCATCCACGAGATGATGACCTGGTGGCTGGACCGCGGCGTCGACGGCTTCCGCATGGACGTCATCAACCTCATCTCCAAGACCTACCCGCTCACTGACGCGCCCCAGGGCGAGGGCGACCTCTACGGTAACGCCTTCGCCGCCGTCGCCAACGGCCCCCGCATTCATGAGTTCCTGCACGAGATGAACCAAGAGGTCCTCGCACCCCGGCCCGGCCACGTCATCACCGTTGGCGAGATGCCCGGGGCCACGAGCGCCGAGGCCGCCCTCTACACCGACCCTGCCCGAGGCGAGCTCGACATGGTCTTCCAGTTCGAGCACGTCTGCCTCACCGACGGGCCCGGCGGCAAGTTCGACCCCCAGCCCCTCGATCTCGTCACCCTCAAGCAGAACCTGGCCCACTGGCAGGCCGCCCTCGCTCCCGACACGACTTCCAACGGCGCCGTGAGCGCGGAGAAGGGATGGAACTCCGCCTACTGGGACAACCACGACCAGCCCCGCGCCGTCTCCCGCTTCGGCGACGACGACCCCGCCTGGCGCGTCCGCTCGGCCAAGACCCTCGCCACGATCCTCCACACCCACCGCGGCACCCCCTACATCTACCAGGGCGAGGAGCTGGGCATGGCCAACACGGTCTTCCGCTCCATCGATGACTACCGGGATCTGGAGTCCGTCAACCACTTCCACGAGCGCGTGCGCGCCGGCGACGACCCGGCCGCTGTCCTGGCCGGCATCGCCCCCGTCTCCCGGGACAACGCCCGCACCCCCGTCCACTGGGACAGCAGCGAGAAGGCCGGGTTCACCACCGGCGAGCCCTGGATCGCCCTGGCCCCCGACCACGGCACCGTCAACGCCGCCGCCCAGGTGGGAGTGCCCGGCAGCGTCTTTGAGCACTACCGCCAGCTCATCGCCCTGCGGCACGACGACGACGCCCTCGCCCTGGGCACCTTCCACCTCCTGGCGGCCGACCACCCCACCGCCTGGGTCATCCTGCGCCAGTGGCGCGCCCCCGAGACGCAGGGCGGCGGCATCGAGCAGCTGCTGCTCATCGCCCAGTGCGCCCGCGAGGACCTGCCCCTGACCGGGCAGGGCGGCCTGCTGACGGCGCTCGCGGCTGAGGGCCTGGAGCCAGAGGAGTGGAGCGGGGCCGAGCAGGTGCTGCGCGCCGCCGACCCGGACGTCCAGCCCGGCTCTGCCCACGCGGGCCTGCCGGAGGCGCTACCGGGATGGGACTCGGTCTTGCTGCGCCGTCGGGCCTGAGGAGGTTGGGGGCGCTTTGCGCCTACCCGACGGCCCCAACTGGAATAGTGCTGGCCGGCCGGTCGTTGGCCTCGGTGGACACACCCGCGGATTTCGGAAGTAGGGGAGCACCATGGAGTTCAGCCAGGTCGTCGCAAATCGTCACTCGGTACGAGACTTCACCGACCAGCCCGTCTCCCAGGAGGATCTGGTCGACATTGTCCGCACCGCCCAGCAGGCGCCGTCGTGGGTGAACTCCCAGCCCTGGCGGGTCTATGCGGCCACGGGAGCCACGCTGGCCGGGATCAAGAAGCGCCATGCTGCGGACGTCGCTGCCGGCAGGAAGGGAAACGCCGACCTCCCGGTGAAGCCTCGTACAGAGTGGTCTGCGACCACCCAGGAGAACATGGCCGCGCTCGGAGAGCAGATCGGTGCGCAGCTGGGTGAGGGCGTCCAGGAGTTCCAGGCATCGCAAGGACGGCTGTTCAACGCTCAGGCAGCCCTGTACGTGACGATCCCGGACGAGTCCACCCTGTGGTCCTTCCACGACCTTGGGGCCTTCTCCGCCATGCTCGTCCTGGCGGCTGCCGACAAGGGCCTTGGCGCTATCAACGCCTACGCCCTGGTCATGTACCCGGACGAGGTGCGCGAGGCCATGGGGATCGGAGCCGATGAGATCGTCGCGATCGGGATCGCGCTGGGCCATCCCGCAGACTCGGCGCTGGCGGCCTTCGCCCCCAGCCGTGCCGACGTCAACGAGATCCTCACGATCAAAGGACTGAGCGCAGAGGTCTGCATGCACCGCAGGCCAGGGGTGAGTCTGCCTGGAAGCATGCGATCCGTTCTGCGCCTCGGGTGGACGACTCTCGCACATGGGTTTCAGTGGGAGTGGACGTCAAGGGGCGGTTGCTGGAGATGGTTGCTGTTCATAATGGGCATGGAGACTGGCTTGTTTATCATGCTATGACGCCGCCCTCGAAAAAGACTCTCAAGGAACTATCTATCGACAGGAGGAGATCATGAACCGCGATCAGATGAACGCCACCTTCGGGGTGACTGATGAGCAACTTGATTCCTTGGCTGCCGACTACGAGGCAGGTGACTGGAAGGGGGAGGCTTGGTCCTGTAGTTCAGGGTCGTCCTCGTCTGTACGAGGAAGAGATGAGGACTATTTCGTTCCGCATACCTGCGTCGCGTTTACAGGCCATCGATGCGCATGCTGAGCGTCACGGCAAGAGCCGGTCGGAGTTTCTTCGCCAAGCCATTGATGATGCCCTCCTCGCTGGTTAGAAGACTGGTGGTGGCACTCTCCTACGTCGGCCCAGGAGGAGGATGAGGGAAGCGGCCACGGCCGCGCCGGTGAGCAGGATTGCCGCGTTGAGCCACGAGATCTCGAAGTCGGGCAGGTTCTCGCTCTGGAGCTGGCCGATGAACAGTCCCAGCGTGTTTCCGCTGACGTGCAGGCCCAGGGCGAAGAACATCGACCGCAGCCGCGCCACCGACCAGCCGGCGAGCAGCCCGAAGAGCACCTTGTGGAGGATCTGCCAGGCGTAGCCCTTGAGGCTGGTGTCGGAGGTCAGCCAGGTCGGCAGGTGCAGTGCGGTGAAGGACGCCGTCGTCATCAGCACAGCGGCCGCTGGCCCGTAGCGCTCGTGTACTGGTGAGAACAGGGTGCGCCTGAGCGTGATCTCCTCGGGGATCGCGTTGTAGACGACGCCGACTGTCAGGGCGAAGACCAGGGCGTGAAGTACCGTGGAGGCGGTGATCTCCGGCTTCCACAGCGGGCCGGTACCCGTAGGCCCCATCCAGGCGTGCAGGCCGCCGAAGGCGACTCCGCCCAGGGCGCCAGCGGCGAACAGGACGGTTCTGCTGCGTGTGCCGCCGCCGGTCAGCAGGTCGCGCCAGCCTCGGCCGGACAGTCCGAACCACAGGGCCAGCCCGCCGACGTGAAGGAGGACGAGCATGAGGATCCACGGCCCCTTCAGGAGCGCCAGGGCCGTGCCCAGCGCTGGCGCGCCGGCCAGCAGGGCGACGGCGGCAAGGGCGGTGCCCTCAGAGGCGGCCGGCCCTCCAGTCTCCAAGGCGTAGGCGTCGGCCGCGCTGGGCTGTAGCGCGTGACGAGGTGGTGCGGCGTCGTGGAGACGATCCATAGTGATTCCGATGGAGACGTGGCTGCCGGTTGCGATCTGCTCAGGAGTATATGTTCGTGCGGTTGAATCAATGACCCTGACACGTCGCAGGCGGGTCCGGCTAGCGACTCCGTGAGGTCCGCAGCCAAGAGACCACGGTGCGCCGCCAGGCGGGGGAGGCCAGCAACGTGACCGCCACGACGACGGCGAGCAGGGCCACCAGCGTCCAGGCTCCGGCGCGGGCCAGCTCCCAGGTGAAGATGATCCCGAAGACGGGGGCCCTCTGAGTGGTGGCGAGGACGGCACCCGCCCCCGCCAGTGCCAGGACCGGCACGCTGGCCTCCACCCCGCAGGCGTAGAGCGCGATCGCCAGGGCGGCTCCGGCGCTCGAGCCCGCGGCCAGGGAGGGGGCCAGTCGGCCGCCGGTGGCGCCGGCTGCGAGCGTGAGACCGGTGAGGACCGGCTTGAGGGCCACGATGCCCACCAGCAGGACGAGGCCCGCTCCCGCAGCGCTGTTCGAGGCCCCGGGAAGGCCAGTACCCAGAGCCATCTCCATGGCGTCGCGCCCATTGCCGACGATCGCCGGGACCCACAGGCTCACCAGCCCAGTGACCAGTCCCGCCGTACCGATCGCCGCCGGCAGCCACCGGGGGACGCGCACCCGGTGCGCCAGCATCCACGACCACAGTCGCCTCGCCCCCACACCAAGCGCCGCGGCCACGGGAACGAGCAGGACCAGCCCCAGGACGGTCCCCGACGACAGACCTGGCGAGACGACCTCGAAGGTGGGGCGCCCGTGGGAGTGCAGCCAGGAGACGAGCGTGGCGATGAGGCACACCGGGACCGCCACGAGAACGCCGCGCCGTCGCATCCCGGCGACCATGACGAGCTCGACGGCGTAGGCGGCCCCACCCAGCGGTGCGTTGTACATGGCCGCCAGCCCCGCCCCGGCGGCGGAGGCAATGAGGATCGCGCCCTCGCTCCTGCCGATCCCCAGGCGGGCGGCAAGCCTGGCCGCCACCGCCCCGGCGGCCAGACGCGGAGCGCCCTCGCGGCCCACCGAGTTGCCCGCACCGACCGTGAGGACCTGGGTGACGGCGTCGAGGAAGGGCCGCGCCAGCCCCATCCGGGCAGCCGCCTGACCGCTGCGGTCCGCGACCGCGGTCTCCACGTTGGCCACCCCGCCGGTGGCGCGCAGCCACCACCACAAGCCGCCGGCGACAAAGCCGCCCAAGGCCGGGGCGCCCGCGCGCCGCCAGGGCGGGGCGGCGGCCAGGCGTTCCAGGAGCCCGCCGTGGGAGACGCCGTAGAACAGCGACTCGAAGAGCCCCAGGAGCAGCGCCATCGCGATCCCGATGAGACCCGCGGTCACGCCCGCCACGGCGGCAGCCACCAGGAACCGGGGTCGTATCAGCGCGCGCACGCCAGGCACCATACCCGGCCGCTCGGCTCCCGGGGCCTGCGGGTCAGCTGGCCGCGTCGTCGACCGCCTCACCGAAGTCGGGCACGTCCTGAAGCGTCAGGGTCCCGATGTCCTGGCTGACCAGGCCCACGGCGGGGCGCAGACCCAGCCACCACTGGTGGCGGGGGCGGCGGTGGTCGCGGTCGAGGTCGTCGTTCATGCGGTCCAGGGGCTGGTCGGAGACCTTGCCCCCCATCAGGCCCACGTAGGAGGCCGTCGGCTCGCCGCGTTTGAGGGCGCAGGCCAGCAGCTCCAGGGAGTGGGCGACGAGCTTGGTCGCCATGATCCGATCGAAGGCCGTGGGGCTGCCGCCCTGCTGCTGGTGACCCAGGATCGCCTCGCGCACGTCGTAGAGGCCCTTGCCCTCCTCGGCGAAGATGTGGGCCAGGACGTCGGTGGTGTAGTTGACGCTGGCCCGCTCGTTGCGGATCACCAGGTAGAGGCTGCGTCCCGAGCGGAAGGACTCCACCATCCGCTCGGAGTCCGCTGCCAGGCCCGCCAGCGTGATGCCCTCCTCGTTGAGGTAGACCTTCTCCGCGCCGGTGGCCAGGCCCGACATCAGGGACAGGTAGCCGCACTTGCGGCCCATGACCTCGGCGACGAAGCAGCGGTGGGAGGCCGCCGCGGAGAGCTTGATGGAGTCCAGTGCCACCACCGCGTTGTTGAGGGCCGTGTCGGTGCCGATGCTCAGCTCGGAGCCGGGCAGGTTGTTGTCGATGGAGGCTGGCACGCACACGATCGGGATCTGGAAGGCGGGGTAGCGGTCCCGCTCGGTGACCAGGCGGTAGGCGCTCAGGTAGGCGTTGTAGCCGCCGATGACCAGCAGCGCGTCGATCTCATGGAGCTCGATGGCCCGCCCCAGCGCGTAGAGCTGCTCAATGGTGGGCACCTCGCGGCGCGTGCCCAGCTGGGCGCCGCCGTCACCGACCCAGCCTTCGACGTCGGCCCACGTCAGCTCGCGGACGTCACCGTCGAGCAGGCCGGGGAAGCCGCCGTAGACGCCCAGCATCGTGAAGTCGTGGTCGATGCCCAGGCGCACGGCCGCGCGCGCCGCCGTGTTCATCCCCGGGGCCAGGCCGCCGGCGTGGATGATGGCGACCCGCTTGGGGCGGTTGGAGGCCGACGGCGTTGAGCCCGCGTCAGTGGCCGGCTCGGCGGGAGGCGTGGACATGGTCTCGAACAGCTCGAGCATCCTGCCGAAGCTGGCCCCGCGGGCCTGGATCGCCCCGAGGTAGTCGTGGGCGGCCACGAGGTCCTTGACGGCGCGGGTGGCCGCGATCTGCTCCATCATCGGCAGGCGGCGGATGCGGTTGTGGCGCTCGGCGATGATGACCGGCTCGCTGCCAGGATCCATGGACACCACCTCGCGGGCGGCGGCGCAGCCCAGCAGCGTGGACATCCAGCGGTCGTAGGCGCTGGGGCGGCCACCGCGCTGGACGTGACCCAGGATGGTGACGCGGGCGGCCTCACCCAGCTTGTCGGCGATGACCTGGCGGACGTCGTCGGCGGTGATGCGGTTGCCCTCGCGGTCGGTGGCGCCCTCGGCGACGATCACCATGGACTCGCGGCGCCCGGCCTCGCGGCCCGCCTTGAGCTTGGAGCACATGTCCTCCTCCCAGTCCTTGCCCGGGGGGAGCTCGGGGACCAGGACGTAGTCACAGCCCCCGGCCACGGCCGCCATGAGGGCAAGGTAGCCGCAGTGGCGACCCATGACCTCCACGACGAAGGTGCGCTGGTGGGAGGCGGCCGTCGAGGAGATGTCGTCGATGGCCTCCAGGATGCGGTGGAGGGCGGAGTCAGTGCCGATGGTCATGTCGGCGCCCACCAGGTCGTTGTCGATGCTGCCCACCAGGCCGGTCACCATGAGGACGGGATGGGCGGCGGCCGTCTGCGCACTGATGTCACCGGTCGCGACGAGCTCCTCGAGCAGGGAGGGCCAGTTCTTGCGGAACTCGTTGGTGCCGGTCAGGGAGCCGTCGCCGCCGATGACCACGAGCCGGTCGATGCCGTGCTCCAGCAGGTTGCGGGCGGCCGCCAGCTGACCGGCGCGCTCGCGGAACTCGGCTGAACGGGCGGTGCCGATGATGGTGCCGCCGCGCTGGAGGATGGAACCCACCGAGTCCCACTCCAGGGGGCGGATGCCGTCACCCCCGGCTACGGCCCCGGCCCAGCCCTCCATGACCGCGTAGGGCCTGGCCCCCAGGCGGATGGCGGTGCGCACCACGGCCCGCACGGCCGCGTTCATGCCCTGGGCGTCACCGCCGGAGGTGAGGACCCCGATGCGCAGGGGCTCGCCGTCCAGGCCGAGCAGCGGGCCGGCCGACGAGCCGGTGGGGGAAGGGACGGTGTCTGCGGTGTCTGAGGACATGGCGGCTGGCATGTGGGGTCCTTCCCTGGGGTCACCGGTGGGCCTGGCTCCCGGCGTCGGCCGGGAGGGCATCAGCCCTTATTGTTGCTGGTGAGCGCCGCCACGTCATCCGCCTGTGGTCCCAGAAGCGTTTCCTGGCTGCAGCATCCGCGCATTCGCCGGTTCCCGGTGAACCCCAGGAAGAGGGTGGCGATGTGTCCCCCTGCTTTGGGAGCAGGGGGCAGCAGGGCCGCGATCAGGGACCTACTCGTCTCGGCTGGCGTGGATCCTGCGGGCCTCGGCGTCGAGGGCGCGTTTGCGTCGTCGACCCCACCGCCTGCCACTCCAGAGACCGAGCAGCACCATAGCGCCGACCAGCGCACTCGTCGCCGTCAGTGCGGGCATGACCGGTCTCCCTTCTCGAGGCTCTCGTGTCAATTCATGATAATTCGCGTCGTGGCGGGCAGCTCAGGATCGGGAACGTACTTCGTGATCGGGGACTGCGTTTCCTCCAGACGACTGGGGCCTGCCCGCAGTCATCTGTGGGACAACGCAGTCCTCGTAGGAAAAGTACGTTCTCGACGGCGCTCATGGCTGGTGGAGGCCCCGGTGCGCATGCCCCGCCGTGAGACGCTGCGACCACGCTGTGTGAGACGCCAGCGGTTCGCGCCCGTGTCCGCCCTCCCAACCGGCCACTGGGACGTTAGGCTCATCACTGGTGCCTGCCCGGCCGACGTCGGCCCGCGCCCGCAAGCCATCTACATGCCCCGAGAGGATCAGCTGCATGGATCTGTACGAATACCAGGCCAGGAACCTGTTCCGCCAGCACGGCGTCCCCGTGCTCGACGGCGCCGTGGCCACAACCCCCGAGGAGGCGCGCAGCGCCGCGCAGTCCCTCCTCGACGCAGGAAGCGACCTGGTGGTCGTCAAGGCCCAGGTCAAGACCGGCGGCCGCGGCAAGGCCGGCGGCGTCAAGCTCGCCCGCACCGCTGAGGAGGCCGAGGCCCGCGCCCGCGACATCCTGGGCATGGACATCAAGGGCCACACGGTGCGCGCCGTCCTCATCTCCGACGGCGTCGACCTCGACGCCGAGTACTACTTTCTCCATCCTCCTGGACCGCGCCGAGCGCCAGTACCTGGCCATGTGCTCGCGCGAGGGCGGCATGGACATCGAGACCCTCGCTGTCGAGCGCCCCGAGGCCCTGGCCCGCATCGGCATCGACCCGCTCGAGGGCATCACTCCTGAGGTTGCCCACCGGATCGTCGAGGCCGCGGGCTTCGAGGCCGGCCCCCTGGCCGACGAGGTCGCCGCCGTCATCGAACGCCTCTGGGAGGTCTTCACCGCCGAGGACGCCACCCTCGTGGAGGTCAACCCCCCTGGTCAAGGCCACCGACGGCCGCATCATCGCCCTGGACGGCAAGGTCACCCTCGACGACAACTCCCGCTTCCGGCACCCCGCCCACGCCGAGCTCGTCGACAACGCCGCCACCGACCCCCTGGAGGCCCGTGCCCGCGAGGCCGGCCTCAACTACGTGCGCCTCGAGGGCGAGGTCGGGGTCCTGGGCAACGGCGCCGGCCTGGTCATGTCCACCCTCGACGTCGTCGCCGGTGCCGGCGAGCGCCACGGCGGCATGAAGCCCGCCAACTTCCTCGACCTGGGAGGCGGCTCATCGGCCGAGGTCATGGCCACCGGCCTGGAGGTCGTCGCCTCCGACCCCCAGGTGCGCGCCATCCTCGTCAACGTCTTCGGCGGCATCACCTCCTGCGACACCGTCGCCCAGGGCATCGTGACCGCCGTCGAGTCCCTGGGCGGGCTGCCCAAGCCCGTCGTCGTGCGCCTGGACGGCAACAACGCCGACACCGGTCGCGCCATCCTGGCCGACGCCGCCATCGAGGGCGTCACCGTCGTCGACACCATGGACGGGGCCGCCGACGTCGTCACCGCCATCGCCGAGAAGATCAGCGGCCGCCCCGCTGGCAAGGAGGCCTGAGACATGAGCATCTTCCTGACTGAGACCGACCGCGTCATCGTCCAGGGCATGACCGGCTCCGAGGGCCGCAAGCACACCACCCGCATGCTCTCGGCCGGCACGAAGGTCGTCGCCGGCGTCAACCCCCGCAAGGCCGGCACCACCGTCGCCTTCGACGTCACCCCCATCGGCCCCGGAGCCGGCGAGGTCCAGGCCGGAACCGTTGAGGTCCCCGTCTACGGCACCGTCGCCGAGGCCAAGGAAGCCACCGGCGCCGAGGTGAGCGTCGTCTTCGTCCCGCCCGCCTTCGCCAAAGGCGCCGTCGTCGAGGCCGTCGACGCCGGAGTGCGCCTCCTCGTCGTCATCACCGAGGGCATCCCGGTGGCCGACGCCACCTGGATGCGCGCTTACGCGGCCGACCACGGTGTGCAGATCATCGGTCCCAACTGCCCCGGCATCATCTCCCCGGGCCGCTCCAACGTGGGCATCACCCCGCCCGACATCACCGGTCCCGGCCCCCTGGGACTGGTCTCCAAGTCCGGGACCCTCACCTACCAGCTCATGCACGAGCTGTCCGACCTGGGCTTCACCACCTGCATCGGCATCGGTGGGGACCCGGTGGTCGGCACCACCCACATCGATGCCCTGGCCGCTTTCGAGGCCGACCCCGACACCCGTCTGGTCGTCATGATCGGTGAGATCGGGGGCGACGCCGAGGAGCGTGCCGCCGCCTACATCCGCGAGCACATGACCAAACCGGTCGTCGCCTACGTCGCCGGCTTCACCGCACCCGAGGGCCGCACCATGGGGCACGCCGGCGCCATCGTCTCCGGCTCCTCGGGCACCGCCGAAGCCAAGAAGATCGCCCTGGAGGCCGCCGGCGTCCGGGTGGGGCGCACCCCCAGCCAAACCGCTGAGATCGCCCGTGAGCTCTACCGTCAGCTGGCCGGAGAGGTGAGCGCTTGAGCCTGGCGCGGCAGCGAGCCACCAGCCTGGCGTCCTGGGCCCTGTGGTCCCTGCGCGTGGGGGTCGAGTCGGTCGGCCTGGTCTGGCTAGTGGTGGTGCTGGCGACGATCGCCGTGTCCAAGGCGGCCGCCAGCCTCAACGCCGCGGCCATCCTCAGCGCAGGCGACGCCCTGCACACCGGGACCGCCCTGTGGAGCCTCGGCTTCGGGGGCTCGACCGCGCTGACCTCCGAGGACGACGGCGTGCTCAGCCTGCCGCTGCTGGGACTCACCCTGGTGCAGGCGGGCTGGACCTGGTTCTGCGTGCGGCGCGCCCACCCCTCCCGGCCGGCGGCCGGGGCGGCCATCGTGGCCGCCGCGACCGTCGTGGCGGCCCTGGCCTGCCTCACCGGCCCCGCCGGGCTGGACACCTGGCCCGCCGTCATCGGCATCGCCCTGCTCACCGGCGTCATCGTCGCCATCCAGCTCATGCGCGCCGGCCACCACTGGCCGCCCCTGACCCGCTGGTGGGACCGCCGACCCCATTGGCTGGGGCCGTCCCTGTCACTGGCCTACGGTGCCACGCGAGCCCTGAGCCTGCTGAGCCTGCTGGTGGTGGTCGCGGCCGTCGTCAACGGTGCCGGCCGGGTCTCGGTCCTGCACGACTCCCTGGCCGGGGACGGCTTCGTCGCGATGGCCGGCCTCATCCTGCTTCAGGCCGGCTGGGTGCCGACCCTGCTCATCTGGGCCTGCTCCTGGCTCATCGGCGCCGGCTTCTCCGTGGGCACGGGCACGGTCTTCGCCCCCGACCGGGTCGTGGCCGGCCCCGTCCCGCGCCTGCCGCTGCTGGGGCTGGTGCCGTCGACGCCGCTGAGCAGCGTGGGCCTGTGGCTGCCCCTGGTGGTGACGGCCGGCGCCATGGTGGCCGCCTGGCGCCGTCGGACGGTGCTCAACGCCCTGCGGGTGCGCTACGCCCTCAGCGCCGCCGGTCTGGCCGCCCTCCTCGTGGCCGGTGGCGTGGGCCTGTTGTGCCTGGCCGCCTCCGGATCCGTGGGCCCGGACCGGATGAGCAGCGTCGGCCCGCTGGTCCTCTACACCGTCATCCTCGTCTTCGTCGAGGTCGGTGTCGGACTGGCGGCCATGGCCGTCCTGGCCCACCCCTACACGCGTACCTGGGCTCGCAACACCCTGCCCGAGTCGGTCCTGCCGGCGGCCTACCGGCGCCAGGACGCGCGCGACGATGCCGTTGACGAGGAGGACGATGCGGACGACGGCGAGGTGGACGGCGAGGCCTGAGCCCGCAGGTCAGCGCGCCGCGGTGCCCGCGCCGCTCAGGGCGCTGACGGCCGCGTCCACGCCGTCGACGAGCTCGGGCGTCACCGCCAGGAGCGCGGTCCCGGCCCGGTAGGTCATCCCGGGGATGGGGGTGTAGAGGACGTTCGCCTCCAGGAGGGCGCGTCCCTCCTTGATGTCCCGCCACAGCTCAGGATTCTCCCGGAAGAACCGTGCGACGCGCTCGTCGCGGGCCAGGTGCTCCAGGACGTTGTCGGCCGACTTGTGCGCCGCCCGCCCCGGCAGCCTGCGGGGAGGAATGTCGGTCTCGTCGTCGTCATCAATGGTGGGGGCCGCCCCCTGGTACTCGACGACGACCAGCTGGTTCCCTGCCGGGGACAGCGCCAGGGCGTGGACGGGGCTGTCCACCGGCCGCTGGTCGATGGCCTCACCCCGGAAGTCGTCGGTGATCCGATAGCCCTCCAGGATGGCGAACTGCTCGCCGTTGCCGGTGTTGAGGCGGCGGGTCAGGTCCAGGATCTCGGCCTGCTGCTCCGACACTGAGGCGGCCAGGTCGCGCATCTGCCCGACCACTTGGGAGTCGGCCCCGGAGGCGGCCAGCTCGGCGACGGTCTCATCGATCCGGCTGGGCTCCAGGGCATCGACGCCGGTCACGCCCAGGGACTCGGCGAGCTCGCGAAGGCGCGCGATGTCGGCCTCGACCGCCACCTGCCGCTTGGTGCGCGCCGTGAACAGCGCCTGACTCTCGGAGAAGTTCTCGGCGCCCCGGATCCGCCGGTTGACGGAGAGCTCGGCGGCCAGGTCGGTTCCGCCCCCGGCGGGACTGGCGCTCAGGGCCGAGCGCGGCATGTAGGTCATGGCGAAGTCCAGCAGTGCCAGGCACGCCTGCCCCGGCGTGAGAGTGAGCAGGTGGCTGAGGAGGCTGCTCGACGACGGCGCCGTGCTGATGCGGCGCCCCGGGGCCCCCAGCGTCAGGACGAGGGACAGGCTCATGGCCACCGCCGCCAGCGCACCGATCGCGTAGAGGAGCCCCTGGGCGTCACTCAACCCGCTCCACCACTGGGAGAACAGGCGCGGCAGGGCGGAGAGGAACAGGTCGTCCTCGGTCTCCTTGAGCTCGGGGGCGAGCTGCCAGACGGTGCGCACTTCGTACATGCAGCACAGGAGGAACAGCACGACGCTGACCACCAGGATCCCCAGGCGGAAGCCCTGGCGGGCATTGGGCTCAGCACCCGGCGTCGTAGCCTCCATGGCGTCGGCCCGCACGCCGCGCACCTGCTCGGCAGTGGCCCGTCCCGCCCGCATGGCGTACAGACGCCCCTGGCGCAGGTCCCCGTAGGCGCCCCAGGTGACGGCCAGGTCGCCCCAGGTGAAGTTCGCCAGGGCCACCACCGAGACGATGAGGGCGCGCACGAAGGGCGGCGCCTCGGTGAGATTGGGGTAGCGGGGAGCCGGCGCCCCGGCCACCGTCCAGCCGTGCACGCCCGCGTAGGCGCGGCGGTGGGCGTCCAGGAGCAGGCAGGCGGCCATGAGGATGACGGACAGGGGGATGGCGCTCAGGCCTCCGCCGTTGACCCTCCACAGGAACATGAGCAGCGCCGGGAAGCCGCCGCCGGAGTCGCTCTGGCCGAGCTGCTGGGCGATCCTGGCGATATAGGTGGCGTGGTCGCTGACCGACTGCAGGATGACCACCGCCGGCAGGATCCAGGCCACGATCCGCAGCCACACGAGGTTCTTGGCCCCTTCGAAGGCCGGGGAGTCCTTGAGGCGCCACAGCGTGATCGCCAGCGCCACCGCCATCGTGATGTTCGCGGTGCTCACCTGGTTGCTGACGGCCAGGACGTTGCTGTTCTCCTGGGTCATCGACCCCGAGGTCCACGGGTTGAAGGAGAAGGGCAGGCGCCCGTTGCCCAGGACCGAGGAGAGCAGGCTGCTCTCCTCAAGGGCCCGGATGCCGTCGTTGAGGGCCGTCAGGCCCGCTCCGGCCGCGAAACCCAGCAGGGCCCAGTCGGAGGCCGCCAGGCGGCGCATCCGCCCCGGCGCCAGGAAGACCACGAGCACCAGGGGCACCAGCGGGCTGAGAACCTCCAGGGCAATGGTCAGGGCGATACTCATCCCGTTGCCCATGACGGACAGGCCTGCGCGGGTACGCACCGAGCTCATGATGGCGGCCACGACGAGCGACCAGGCGGCGCCGACACCGTACATGAGTAGGACAGAGCGCCAGCTGATGGTGCGTGTGCGTGCCAGGAGGGCCACCACCATGAGGCACACGGCCATGAAAGCCGCCGGCACGGCGGCGTAGGCCAGCCTCGGCACCATCACCAGGGCGGCGATGAGCAACGGGATCATCAGGGCGTAGGCTCCGCGCACCACCAGGTTCAGGGCACTGGACAATCCCGGGTGGCGGCTCCACCAGCGCCGGTAGGCGGAGGCGGCCTCCTGCCACTGCTCCGGGGGGAGTCCTCCGATATACCGGTGTTGCTGCGATGTTGATGGGCGCAGTCATGCTGTGGACTGTATGCGGTCCCTCAAGCCGCCCGCAAGGAAACAGGCCGTTCGGTCGGGTGATTCGCCGGGAGCGACATGGAAAACGTCAGGTCAGGCAGGCGCGGTGGCCTTATCCGGTGCCGTCGTGGCCGCCACCCGATAGGATGGGGCCGGCTGCGACTGGCGAGGGTGGGGCACCACCGGGGAGTGGCCGAGGCCGTCCATGAAGGGGACGTCGCCCGCCTGGGCGTCCCGCTTCCTCACGCCACACCAGGAGCGCCATGTCCACGTCCCCGTCGTCCCAGTCCTCGCAGCCCACGAACCAGGCGGTCCCCACCGCTCACGTCCCCACCGAGGGCCTCGTCAGCCCCGACCGCGTCCCCGTGCGCCGCGCCCTCATCTCGGTCTATGACAAGACCGGCCTCCTCCCGCTCGCCCACGCCCTGGCCGACGCCGGTGTCGAGATCGTCTCCACCGGCTCCACCGCCGCCACCATCGCCGCCGCGGACCTGGCCGTCACCCCGGTGGAGGAGGTCACCGGCTTCCCCGAGTGCCTCGAGGGGCGGGTCAAGACCCTCCACCCGGCCGTCCACGCCGGCATCCTCGCCGACCGCCGCAAGCCCGACCACCTCGACCAGCTGGCCACCCTTGGGGTGACCCCCATCGACCTGGTTGTCGTCAACCTCTATCCCTTCACCGACACCGTCGCCTCCGGCGCCCCCTTCGACGCCTGCGTCGAGCAGATCGACATCGGCGGCCCCACCATGGTGCGCGCCGCCGCCAAGAACCACCCCGCTGTCGCCGTGGTCACCAGCCCAGGCCGCTACGAGGATGTCGCGGCCGCAGTGCGAGAAGGCGGCTTCACCCTGGCCGGCCGCCGCCGCCTGGCCGCCGAGGCCTTCGCCCACACCGCCGCCTACGACGCGGCCGTGTCGACCTGGATGGCCGCCCAGATCGAGGCCGATGACGTCGCCCACGCCACGGACTCGGCCGATGCGGCCGAGGTCGAAGCCAACGGGCCGGCCGCGCCGCCTGCCTACGTCGGCGTCGGCTACGAGCGCCTGGCGAGCCTGCGCTACGGGGAGAACCCCCACCAGCGGGCCGCCGTCTACCGCATCGCCGGGGCGAGCGGGGGAGTGGCCGGGGCCCGCCAGCTCCACGGCAAGGCCATGAGCTACAACAACTACACCGACACCGACGCCGCCGTGCGCGCCGCCTACGACCACGGCCAGGCCGTCACGGTCGCCGTCGTCAAGCACGCCAACCCCTGCGGCATCGCCGTCTCGGCCGCCGGCGACGTCGCCGAGGCCCACCGCAAGGCCCACGCCTGCGACCCGGTCTCCGCCTACGGCGGCGTCATCGCCACCAACACGGTCGTCACCGCCGAGATGGCCCGTCAGATCAAGCCGATCTTCACCGAGGTCGTCGCCGCCCCCGCCTTCGACGACGAGGCCGTGGAGATCCTGTCCACCAAGAAGAACCTGCGCCTGCTCCTCGTCGAGGCCCCCCAGCGCGAGGGCTACGAGATCAAGCAGGTCTCGGGAGGCGCCGTCATCCAGGAGCGTGACGTCCTGGACGCCGCCGGCGACGACCCCTCGACCTGGACCCTGGCCGCGGGGCCGGCCGCCGACGAGGCGCTCCTGGCCGATCTGGTCTTCGCCTGGCGCTCGGTGCGTGCCGTGCGCTCCAACGCGGTCCTCCTGGCCCATGACGGCGCCACCGTCGGCGTGGGCATGGGGCAGGTCAACCGCGTCGACTCCTGCAAGCTGGCCGTTGAGCGAGCCAACACCCTGGGGGCCCGCTCCACCGGCGATGCCGCACTCGACGGCTCCCAGCAGGAGAAGGGGGCCGTGGGCGGGGCCGACGCCGCCGATGTCCTGGCAGGAGCGGCCGCACCACAGCGCGCCCGCGGGGCCGTGGCCGCCTCCGACGCCTTCTTCCCCTTCGCCGACGGTCTCCAGGTCCTCATCGACGCCGGGGTCCGCGCCGTCGTCCAGCCGGGCGGCTCCATCCGTGACCAGGAGGTCATCGACGCCGCCCAGGCCGCCGGCGTCACCATGTACCTCACCGGCACCCGCCACTTCTCCCACTGATCTCCCACTGGGGCGCCTGCGCCGCCTGGTGCCCGGCTCCTCGCGCCGGGCACCAGGCGGGCGTGCCAGTCGGAGAAAGGTCATGGACCCGCACCCCACGCGCCGATAGGCTCCTGCCCGTGACTCATGACCCGCATCCCCAGCAGGCCGAGCACAAGGAGCCCTACCGCACCATCTGTGTTGTCCTCGTCGCCCTCGGCCTGGCGGCTGTCCCAGCCATCGCCTTGCTGGGGCACCGCCGCATCGCCGTCCTGTGGGCGGCCGCCGGGATCCTGATGCTGGCCGTCGTCCGGATCCAGCGCCCCGACGGCACCTGGCTGGCGGCGCGCAGCCGCCTGTTCGACGTCGTCCTCGGCGTCGGCCTGGCCGCCGTTCTGATGCTCCTGTCGCCTTACGTCAACCTGCCCCGCATCGTGTGAGCGGGGAGCACTCTGCCGACCGCGTGAGTTCTCACGGCGACGCTGTGCGCCGCCCCGTGTGATCTGTGCCTTGGGAGTGCTCATTCTTCGGTCCGGTGCGGCGCCGTGACCAAGCGGTATGGCACGCTGGCCCCAGTCAAGACGTCTTGTCATCTCGTTTCACGCTCTGAAGGTCCCTCCATGTCAAGCAATCCCTCAGCCTCGCCCTCGCTGGCCCATCGTCTCAGCCACAGCATCCTGACCTGGGTCATTGGCGCGATCCTGCTGGCCCTGCTCCTGGGGTCGATCCGCATCGGGGGTCACCCGCTCATTCCCAAGCCCGTCGGCAATGTCTTCGCGACCTTCTCCGACCTGTTCAGCCAGTTCCTCAGCTTCTCCATCCCGCTCATCATCATCGGTCTGGTGACCCCCGCCATCGCCGACCTGGGGCGCGGGGCCGGCAAGTGGCTCGGGATCACCACGGCCCTGGCCTACGCCTCGACCCTCTTCGCCGGCTTCCTCACCTTCCTGGTCTGCTACGCCACCTTCCCCCGCCTGCTCGCCGGGACGACCTTGAATGCCGACAAACCCGGGTCGGATCTGAGCGCTTACTTCTCGGTGCCGATGCCGCCGGCCCTTGAGGTCATGACCGCCTTGCTGCTCTCGTTCCTCCTGGGCATCGGCCTGTCCATGGTGCCCCGGGGGGTGCTGCGCAAGGGCTTCATCGAGTTCCGGGCCATCATCACCCGCGTCATCGAGCGGATCATCGTCCCGCTGCTGCCCCTGAACATCTTCGGCACCTTCCTCAACCTCACCTATACGGGAGACGCTGTTGTGGTGATGAAGGCGCTCCTGCGGGTCGTCGTCGTGGTCCTCATCCTCGAGGTCGTCATCCTGGGCATCCAGTTCCTCACCGCGGGACTCATCGGTCGCCGCAATCCGATCAAGGCACTGCTCACCATGCTCCCGGCCTACCTCACGGCTCTGGGCACCTCCTCGTCAGCGGCCACGATCCCGGTCACCCTGCGTCAGACGAAGAAGAACGGCGTCTCCGACGCGGTGGCCTCCTTCACCGTCCCCCTGTGCGCCACGATCCACCTGGCAGGATCGACCTCGAAGATCTTCGCCTTCGCCTTCGCGATCGTCCTCACCCAGGGCCTGCACGTGAGCACCGCTCAGTGGATCGGCTTCATCTTCATGCTCGGCATCACGATGGTGGCCGCGCCGGGCGTCCCCGGGGGCGCCATCGTGGCTGCTGCCGGTCTGCTGTCCTCCATGCTCGGTTTTGACAAGCAGCAGGTTGACCTCATGGTCGCCACCTACGTCGCCCTGGACTCATTCGGCACCGCCACGAACGTCACCGGTGATGGCGCCATCGCCATCATCGTGGACCGCATGGCCGGCGGCTCCGTCAATGACGAGGGCGACCCGGAGAACGTTCGCGAGCTCTCCTTCGACGGCATGGCCTACCTCAACGCGGTCAGCGTCGAAGGGGTCGTCAGCCCCGAGGAGCTCGAGGCCTCGGCCGCAGCCACCCGCTCGGGCGAGTAGAGCAGCGCAGTCAGCCGATCGGGCGCCGGGAGTCAATCGACTCCCGGCGCCCGATCAGTATCTCGGCCTGAGACCCGACTGAAACCGCGTGAATCCGCGTAGGCTTGCCGCGCTCTCAGCGACCTCGGCCGATCAGTGTGCGCAGTGGTCCGGGCTCGTCCAGGAGCTTGGCCGGCGGCCCCGTCTGCACGATCGTCCCCGCGTCCATGACGACGACGTGGTCGGCCTGCTCGGACCACTGCAGGCGGTGAGTGATCTCGATGATCGTCGCCTGTGGAAGATAGGTGCGCACCCCGATGCGCACCCGCTCATCCAGGTCAGGATCCAGGTGGGAGGTGAACTCATCGAGGATGAGCACCCCGGGACGGGCCAGGAGTGCGCGGGCCAGTGCCAGGCGCTGGCGCTGGCCCCCGGACAGGGACTGGCCGCGCTCGCCCACCAGGGTGTCGTAACCGTCCTCGAGGGTCTCGATGTCCTCATCGATGCAGGCCGCTCGGCACGCTCGGCGCACCTGGGCGTCCGTGGCCGAGGGCGCCGCCAGGCGCACGTTGTCCGCAATGGTGGCTCGCATGAGGTGAACCCGCTGATCCACCAGGCCGATCTCCTGGTAGAGGCTGACGGCACGCAGGTCACTCACGTTCTGACCGTCGATGAGGATGCGGCCCGAGTCCGGCTCGTCGAAGCGCACCGCCAGCTGGGCCAGTGTGGACTTCCCCGATCCGGAGGCCCCCACGATGCAGGTCCACCGTCCGGCCCTGGCCCTGATGCTGGCGCCGCGGACGGCCTGGGTGGCGGTGTTGGGGTAGGAGTAGGTGACGTCTGCCACAGGACCTCGTGGGAGATGCCGGGGGTCAGCTCCTCATCGCCGTCGCGCACCTCCACGGGGGCGTTGACGACATCCCACACTCTCTCGGCCGAGGCGAAGGAGGCATTGAGCGCGCTCGAGAGCTCCTCGACACCGCGGATGGTCTCAGACAGCCGCAGCACCGCAGCGGCCGCGGCCGCCAGGAGGGGGGACGCCCGCGCCCGAGCCGGTCGCCGGCAGCGTCGCACCCGCGGCTACGACGGCGATCGGCGCGCTCAGACCCGCCAGCTGGTTGAGGCCTCGCCTCACGGCGGCCCACTGCCCGGTCGGCCTGGCGGCACCGGCGATCTCGGCGTCGATCCTGGCCATCTCATCGAGACGCTCCTGGCTGCGCCCGTAGCCGACGACCTCGCTCATGCCCTGAACGGTGTCGGTCACGTGCTGGGTGAGATCCGCCCGCGCCGCCGAGACCGAGCGGGAGGCATCCACTGAGGCGGCGAACCCCAGGCGGGGCACGATGAGCAGCTGGAGCACCACGAAGGGGAACGCCGCCAGGGCCACCAGCCAGGACACCTTCAGGCCGATGAGCGTGAGCACCGTGATCGGTACGACGACGGCGCAGACCGCCGGAGCGAAGGTATGGGCGAAGAAGACCTCGATCCGGTCCACGTCCTTGGTGGCCCGCGACAGCAGGTCGCCCGAGCGTGACGTCGCACTGACCCTGGGGGAGCGGGGAATGAGTGAGCGGAAGATCTGGCCGCGCAGCAGCTCGAGGGCCTTGAAGGCCACCAGGTGGCCGAGGAACTGCTCGACGTAGCGCAGGGCCGCCTTGAGTAGGGACAGCCCCGCCATGACGGCCAGCACCGGCCAGATGGCGGGCGCCGGTGCGTCCGTCGCCACCGCCAGACCTGCCCGGGCCACGGCGTAGGCGCCCAAGGAGAACAGGGCCACGCCGCACAGCATGTCAGTGATCCGGCACAGGGTGGAGCCCAGCAGCGGTGAGAGGACCGGGCGGGTGACCTGAAGCAGCCACCGCACCAGCATCGCGCGGGAGACAGGCGCCTGCGTGGAGGCGTCGGCCAGGCCGTCCCCGCGGTGCTGCCCCGAGTCGCCGGCCCTCGAGTGGGGCGCTGAGGACCGCCTCGACTGGATCGATCGGATCATGCCCGCTCCTCCTGGTGATCCCCGTCGGCGGCCTCGGAGGAGGACCCGTCGGCCCCGGTGGCTTCCTGAGCGGGCGCCGCACCGGCGGATCTGGGCGTCCCGGCTCCACCCACCTCGCGGACCGTCCCGTCCTCAACCCTCACCGTCCGGTCCGCCGCCGTCAGTGCCCCGACGCGGTGGGAGATGGTGACGACCGTGCGGCCCTGGGACAGCTGCTCAAGGGATTCCACGATGGCAGCCTCGCTGGCGAGATCCACCTGGCTGGTGGGCTCATCCAGGAGCAGTACGGGGCGGTCGGCCAGGAAGGCACGGGCCAGAGACAGGCGCTGGGCCTGGCCGCCCGACAGCCCCAGGCCGGCCTCGCCGACCTGCGTCTCCAGCCTTCAGGCATGAGCGCCACCTCCTTGTCCAGGCGGGCCACCTCCAGGGCCTGCCACATCTGCGACGGCGTCGCGTAGGGCTGGGCCAGGCGCAGATTGTCGGCGATCGTCCCGGTGAACAGCCAGGTCGTCTGCGCCACCAGCGCGGAGGCCGAGCGCACCTCGTCCTGCGTGGCGGCGCTCAGCTCAGTGCCCTCGACGCGGACGGATCCGCCCCTGGGCAGCAGGTTGCCGGCGAGCACTGCCATGAGCGTCGACTTGCCCGCCCCCGAGGGGCCGACCACCGCCAGGCTCTCACCGCGGCGCACGCTCAGGTTGACGCCCTCCAGCACCGGATCGGCGTCCCAGGCCGCCTCGACGTCATCGAGCACGATGGAGGACCGAGCGGCCGTCGGGGTGGAGATCGCGGCCCCGGGACGAGCGGTCGAGTGGGGCAGGGGCCGCGACAGGATCCTGCGGATGGCGCGCTGGTTGGCCATTCCGGCCATGCCCACGTAGAAGAAGGCGCCCACGTGGTCCAGCGGCTCGAGGAGCACGTAAGAGGTCAGGACGATCGCCAAGGCGTCACTGACGTCGATGGCGCCGGCGGACAGGCGCACCAGGGCCAGACCTGCGGCCACGGTGATGAGGAAGAGCGAGAACAGGCCGTCGGTGAGCAGGATGACGAGCTGGTTGCCCGCCAGCAGCCCCATGACGGCGCGTCGGTTCGACTCCCCCCTCCAGGCGCAGGCGCGCACTGGTGCGCTCCGCGGCCCGGGCCAGGGTGAGGGTGCGCAGTCCCTGGATCGCGTCGAGGTACTCGGCGGCCAGACGCATCCGCGCCCGTCGGGAGTCCGACGACGAGGCCCGCAGCCGCGAGTGGCACCAGGCGATGAAGACCGGAACCACGATGACGGCCGCCGCCAGGACCAGGGCGGGAACGACGTCGACGAAGGCGGCCAACTCGATGAGCACCAGCAGCGGAGCCGCCGCGGCCGCCAGTGTGGGGGCCAGGAAGGTCTGCCGGTAGAGGGCCACCCGCTCGGCGCCGTCGGTCAGCAGGGAGGCGGTCGCACCGCTGCGGACGTCGGTGGCGCGCGCCGGGCCCAGCCCCAGCAGGTGAGCCAGTGTGAGGCGGCGCAGGTGCGCCTCCTCGGTGAGCGCACTGAAACGGGCGACCCGCTGGGCCACCAGCTGGCAGGCGGCGCTCACGGCGGCCGCGGCCAGCGCCTGGGCGAGCAGGCCCGCCACTGACGAGGAGGTCAGCAGGACGCCCAGGGCGCGTCCGGTGCAGATGAGGCACCACCCGGCTCCCAGGGCGCCCAGGAGCGTCAGACCGAAGGAGAGGGCGCCTGCGCGACGCCCGGCCGGTGAGGAGACCGTGGGGCGGGGCGGGGAGCCTCGGCGCAGTGGCGCGAGGATGGGCGCGGGGGATCGGCGTGAGCTCATCACGGTCCTGGAAACGAGAAATGGGCTGGGGGAGGCCTCCAGCGTATCGACCAGGACGGGAGGTTGTCAGGGGCGGTGAGTATCTCGCTGGAATCACGGGCTACCAGGAGGAATCCCACCTCCATGGCTACGGGGAGTGGTGAGAGTCACGAAATATGGTGGATCGGTGTGTTCACCTGCACGAACGTCATAGCGTTGTCCTGCCGGGCTGCCCGCCTGCGGCCCGCGACGACACACGTCTCGAAGGAGTCCTCGATGGCTAACGCTCCCGTCAACATCACCATCACCGGTGCTGCCGGCAACATCGGCTACGCCCTGCTGTTCCGCATCGCCTCCGGCGCCCTGCTCGGCCCGGACCAGCGCGTCAACCTCCGTCTGCTGGAGATCCCGCCGGCCGTCAAGGCCGCTGAGGGTACCGCGATGGAGCTGTTCGACTCCGCCTTCCCGACCCTGGGCAGTGTCGACATCTTCGACGACGCCAAGGCCGCCTTCGAGGGCGCCAACATCGCCTTCCTCGTCGGCTCCATGCCCCGCAAGGCCGGTATGGAGCGCGCCGACCTGCTCTCTGCCAACGGTGGCATCTTCGGTCCCCAGGGCGAGGCCCTCAACGCCGGTGCCGCCGAGGACATCAAGGTGCTCGTCGTGGGCAACCCCGCCAACACCAACGCCCTCATCGCGGCCTCGCACGCCCCCGACATCCCCTCCTCGCGCTTCACGGCCATGACCCGTCTGGACCACAACCGTGCCCTGGCCCAGCTGGCCACCAAGGCCGGCTGCCACGTCACCGACATCGACAAGGTCACCGTCTGGGGCAACCACTCCTCCACCCAGTACCCCGACCTGACCCAGGCCACCGTCAAGGGCTCGCCCATCACCGACATCCTGGCTGACCGGGCCTGGGTCGAGAACGACTTCATCCCGACCGTCGCCAAGCGCGGCGCCGCCATCATCGACGCGCGTGGCGCCTCCTCGGCGGCCTCGGCCGCCTCTGCCGCCATCGACCACGTGCACGACTGGGTGCTGGGCACCTCCGGGTCCTGGACCTCCTCCTCGATCATGTCCGACGGCTCCTACGGCGTGCCCGAGGGCATCATCTCCTCCTTCCCCTGCACCTCGGAGAACGGGGAGTGGAAGATCGTCCAGGGTCTCGAGATCGACGACTTCTCCCGCGCCAGGATCGACGCCTCGGCGGCCGAGCTCGTCGAGGAGAAGAACACCGTGGCCTCCATGGGGCTCATCTGAGTCCTTCGGGCCCTCCGGCTCGGCGCCCGGGCTCGGCCTGAGAGCCCGCCCGGGCCCGACCCGCTCCTGGTACGGACCACCTGGGGGTGCGGGGGACCGTAAGGCCCTGCCCGCTCTCCTATCCGGGTCCTCGCCGCTCATCCGAGCGGCGAGGACCCTTTTTCACACATCGGAGCAGATCGGACGGCGGACGAATCATTGCCGCTGCTGGTATGGACCGGTCATTCACGACCGGTACAATGATTGTTCGCGCAATGTATGTTTGAGTTTCGCTCAGTTTAGGTCTACTCTCCTGGGGAGTTCAGATGACTAGACAACATCTGGCCTCGCCGCCCGCGGCAACGGTGCCGTGGTCATGAGACACCGTCGTTTCTAAGGAGCAGTCCCATGCGTCCCACCCACTATCTCTCCCGCCGCGCCGTGCTGGCGGGGCTGGGAACCACTGCAGTCGCCGCCACCCTGGCCGCCTGCGCCACCTCCGGCAGCTCCGGCTCGAAGTCCGGTGGAGCCGCAGGTGAGGGGGGACGCCAGCCAGGTCGACGTCGTCACCTGGTGGTCGGCCGGCTCGGAGAAGCTCGGTCTGGACGCCCTGGTCAAGGTCTTCAACCAGCAGTTCCCCAAGACGAAGTTCGAGAACAAGGCCGTCTCCGGCGGCGCCGGCAGCCAGGCCAAGCAGAAGCTCGCCGCCGACCTGGCCGCCAAGAACCCACCGGACACCTACCAGGCCCACGCCGGCGCCGAGATCAAGGACCACATCGAGGCCGGTTACCTGCTGGACGTGTCCAACCTCTACGAGGAGTTCAAGCTCAACGAGGCCTTCCCGGCCACCCTCATGGACCGCCTCAAGGACTCCGACGGCAAGATCTACTCCGTGCCCTCCAACATCCACCGGGCCAACGTCGTGTGGGCCTCGGTGCCCGCGCTCAAGGCCGCCGGGCTCGACCCGACCAAGCCCGCCACCACCATCGACGCCTGGATCGCAGACATGGAGAAGGTCAAGGCCGCCGGCCTGACCCCCATCACCATGGGCATGGCCTGGACCCAGCTCGAGCTGCTCGAGACCATCCTCATCGCCGACCTGGGCGTGGACGCCTACAACGGGCTCTTCGCAGGCAAGACCGACTGGGGCGGCGCCGAGGTCACCAAGGCGCTGGGGCACTACAAGACCATTGTGGGCTTCACCGACTCCTCCCTCTACACCGAGGACTGGGAGCCCGCCATGAAGCCCATCATGGACGGCAAGGCCGCCTTCAACGTCATGGGCGACTGGGCCGTGGCCGGCTTCGACGCCGCCGGCAAGAAGGCCGGCCAGGACTACGTCTACTTCCCGGTCCCGGGCACCGACGGCGTCTTCGACTTCCTGGCCGACTCCTTCACCCTGCCCGACGGCGCCAAGCACCCCGGCGGGGCCAAGAACTGGCTCAACACCATCTCCTCCAAGGACGGCCAGATCGCCTTCAACACGGTCAAGGGCTCCATCCCGGCCCGCACCGACCTCACTGACGAGGAGAAGGGCAAGTTCTCCGAGTACCAGCGCTCGGCCATGGAGTCCTTCGCCAAGGACAAGATCGTCTCCTCCATCGCTCACGGCGCGGCGCTGCCGTCGAAGGCCACCAACGCGATGAACGACGCCCTGACCAAGTTCGCCCAGGGCGCCTCCGACGTCGCCGCCCTGCAGGCCGACCTCAAGGCCGCTGCCGCCTCCTGACCGGTTCCCCGGGGACGGGGGCGGGCCGTGCGCCCGTTCCGGTCCGCCCTCGTCCCCGGGACGACCCCTCGCCGATCATTCGGCCGGAGCTCATCACCACGACAGGCGGATTCGTGCCGCCACCTACGCATCAGGAGAACCTTGTGAGCACCAAGAGCGCCCCCGCGCGGCGCCGTCGGGCGAACTGGAGGCAGTGGGGCCCGGGCCTCCTGCTCATCTCGCCCTCGATCATCCTCGTCGGCGTCTTCGTCTACGGGATGATCGGCATCAACATCAACACCTCCCTGCTGGACATGCACACCGCCGGCCAGGTCTCCGGACGCAGGGGGACCACCGTCGTCGGGCTGAGCAACTTCACGGCCCTGTTCGGCAACCCGGACTTCCGCCACTCCTTCATCAACCTCATCCTGTTCACCGTCACCTTCCTGGCCGGCACCCTCGTGGTCGGCTTCCTGTGGGCCTGGCTCCTGGACCGTCCCATCAAGGGGGAGGGGATCTTCCGCTCCATCTTCCTGTTCCCCATGGCCGTGTCCTTCGTGGCCTCGGGCGTGGTGTGGCGGTGGCTGCTGAACTCCGCGCAGGGCGAGAGCGCCTCGGGGCTCAACCGCCTGTTCGAGATGACCGGCCTGAGGTTCCTGGAGAACTCATGGACCCAGAACACCACCTGGGGCATCCTGGCCATCGCGCTGCCGGCCGTGTGGCAGCTGGCCGGATACGTCATGGCGCTCTTCCTGGCCGGCTTCCGCGGCATTCCCGACGACCTGCGCGAGGCGGCCCGGGTCGACGGCGCCAGCGAGTGGCAGCTCTACAAGTCGATCATCTTCCCCCAGCTGACCCCGATCGCCCTGAGCGCCGTCATCATCATCGGGCACATGTCCCTGAAGTCCTTCGACCTCATCATGTCGATCACGGACCAGCGCACCTACTCCACCAAGGTCCCGGCCATCGACATGTTCAACTTCATGACCGACAACGACTACTCCAACGCCGCCGCCGTCGGCACGATCCTGCTGGTCCTGGTCGCCGTCGCCGTCATCCCCTACCTCATCCACGACGCCAAGGGCAGGAGGTGAGCGGCGATGACACAGGCACTCACGATGCGCAGCCCGCGCCGCCCCGGCTGGGGCCAGACCGTCCGCTTCATCCTGCTGCTGGCCTCAGTGGTCCTCGTCCTCATCCCGGTCTACGTCCTGCTGGTCACCTCCTTCAAGGGATCCGCCGACGCCGACCCCTCACGGACCTGGTACCTGCCCGAGGTCTGGGTCACCAAGAACTGGTCCAACGCCTGGAACCAGCTCAGTGGCGGGCTGCTGCGCTCCCTGGCACTGGTCATCCCCTCCTCGATCATCTCCGCGATGCTGGGCAGCGCCAACGGCTTCGTCCTGTCCAAGTGGCGCTTCCCCGGGGCCAACGTGGTCTTCACCCTCATCCTGTTCGGCATGTTCATCCCCTACCAGGCGGTCATGATCCCGCTCATGCGCCTGGTGACCAGTGCCGACCTGGGCTTCGGGATCCACACGCTGATCCTCATGCACGTCGTCTACGGCATCCCGATCACGACGCTCATCTTCCGCAACTACTACGAGACGATTCCCAACGAGCTCATTGAAGCCGCCCGGGTCGACGGGGCCGGCATGCTGCGCACCTACGTCTCGGTGGTCCTGCCGATCTCGGTGCCCAGCTTCGTCGTCGTCCTCATCTGGCAGTTCACCTCCGCCTGGAACGACTTCCTGTTCGCCCTGTTCTTCGGCGGCGGGGCGCAGTCCGGGCCGGTGACGCTGGCGCTGAACAACCTGGCCCACGGCTCGATCCTGGCCGACTACGGGGCCTCCATGTCCGGTGCTCTCATCGCCTCGGTGCCGACCCTGGCGGTCTACATCCTGCTGGGCAAGTACTTCGTCGGCGGCCTCATGGCCGGCTCCGTCAAGGGCTGAGACCGGCCCGGGCCGCTCGTCCGCGTCCTACGCCTCGTTTGCTCTCGGCCTGCTCTCACATCCGGCTGCCGCCCTCGGCTTGGGGACGGCAGCCGGATGTGATGTGATCGGGGCATGGCACGTCGCAGATCCAAGCGCCCCTACGGGCAGGGGCACATCCCCTTGAGCATGGACCGTCTCGCCTCCGTGCCGCGCACCCAGACCGGCCCCGGCGGCGCCGACTTCACCGTGCGCCACCTGCGCGGCGGGGACAAGCCCTACACCTGTCCCGGTTGCCACCGCGTCATCCCGGCCGGCACCGCGCACGTGGTGGCCTGGAGCAACGAGTCCCTCTTCGGGGCGGACCGAGGCCTTGAGGAGCGCCGTCACTGGCACACCTCATGCTGGGAGCGCCGCCTCTGGTAGAACCCGACGCCGACGCGAGGCAGTGGGGCTGAGAGTCACACGAGCGGCTCGGGGGAGCGCTCCTCCCAGCCCGGCAGCAGGCGGTCCAGCGCGAAGCGCAGCGGCACGATATCGCCGTCGCGTCCTCCCTCACCGATGGTCATCGGCACTGGCTGGCTCTCGGGCCTGACCCCGCGCAGGCGCTGCGCCAGGCTCAGCGGCATCGACAGGACGTAGTAACGCCCCTGCGTGTCGATGCCGACCGTCTCGTCGGCCCTCAGGTACCAGCCGCGCAGCGGGGTGCGGGCGCTGCCACCCGCGTAGCCCCGCACCCGCAGAGGAACATCCTCAAGGCCCTCCGTGCGGGCGACCTCGAGGAAGAGCCCCACGATGCGGGCGGCCCGAGCGTGCTCGGCCTCTTGGCGCTCCTGAAGCATGCGGGCCCGCTGCGTGGCCGCACGACGACGCGACGCCGCCCAGTCGCAGTCACCAGGACCACGGGTGCTGGTCGACTCGGTCTCGAACCGGGCGGCGTCGTCGGCAGTCACGTCGGGGCCTCAGCGACGTCCTTTGCCCTGGCGGGGGTTGCGGTTGGCGGAGTTGCCGGAGCCGTTGGAGCTCTTGCCGGGGGCCGGGACGTGCTCGATGCGACCAGTGCCGCCCTTCTGGGCGTTCTTCGGGGTCGACTGCGCGCCCGCCTGCTGGCCACCACCGGAGGCCGCAGCCGCCTTGTTGCCGGCCGGCGCGGGGGCAGCCGAGGTGGCCGACGGCGCTGAGGAGGCACTGCCGGAGCCGGCCGAGCGCGGACTGCCTGCGCTGCTGGAGGCCGCCGGCTCTGCCGACTGCGCGGAGGTCTCCTCGGCCGCCGGGGCCGGACTCGCCTCCTGGGGCAGGGCTGCGACGTGGTCGCTGAAGGAGGGGGCCTGGGGCAGTGCGCCTCCCAGGACGCCGCGCATCTCGGTGAGGTAGGCGGCGACCGAGTCGCGCTGGCGCTCGAGCTCCTGGAGCTGGCGGGCGGCCACCTGGGCGGTGACGTCGGCGTCGGCGCGGGCGTCGCTGATGATCTGCTCGGCCTCGAGACGGGCCTGTGCCAGAGTCTCCTCCGCCTGGCTGACGGCCTCCTCCTGGCGCTTGCGGGCCTCGGCGTCGGTGCGGGCGCGGACCTCCTCGGCCCGGGACAGCGCCTCCTGCAGGCGCTCCTCGGCCTCCTGGGCCTGGACCTGGGCCTGCTCCTGCATCTCCCGGATGCGCTCGCGGGTGGCCTCGTGGGCGTCGGAGTCCTCCTGGGCGGCCTGCTCGTGCGCCGCAGCGATCTCCAGGGTGGCCTGCTGGCGCAGCTCGGTGGCCTCGGAGCGGGCCGCGGCGGCCTCGTCGGTGGCCGAACGACGCAGTGTCTCGGACTCGTTGCGCGCCGAGGTGAGGATCTCCTCGGCCTCGCGCTTGGCCTTGCCGACGGTCAGCTCGGCCTCCTGCTTGGCGGCCGAGAGGATCTCCTCGGCCTTCGCCGTGGAGGTCTTGTGCAGCTCGTCGGCCTCGGCCGCGGCCGCCTCTCGGTTGGCGGTGGCGTCGCGCTCGGAGGTGATGGCGATCTCGGCGGCCTGCTTGCGTGCCTGGGACAGGACCAGTGCGGCCTCACGCTCCGCGCTGGCGCGCATCTCGGTGACGGCCGCCTCGGCGTCGGCGGAGATCTGGGCGGCCTTGCGCGAGGCGGAGGAGACCAGCTCCTGGGCGCGGGCCTCGGCGTTGGCCAGGGCGGTCGAGGCCTCCCCCTGGGAGCGGGAGCGCAGCTCGCTGGCCTCTCGGCGAGCGTCGGCCAGCAGGGTCGCCGCCTCCGAGGCGCTGCGCTCAGAGAGGTTCTTGGCGTTGGTCCGGGTCCGGGTCAGCAGGGCGTCGGCCTCGGCGTTGGCCTTGGACAGGACGGAGGCGCTCTGCTCCTCGGCGCTGCGCAGCAGCTGCTCGATCCGTGAGCCCAGGCCGGCGTAGGTCGGCTTGTCGGACTCCCGCAGCCGGCGCTGGGCGTCGGCCAGCTCGCCGGCCAGCGTCATGGCGCGCTGGTCGAGGCTGGCCACCTCGCGACGGGCATCGGCCAGCTGGCGCGAGAGCTGCTCCAGCTTCCGGTCGACCTGAGCGCGGTCATAGCCGCGCATCGTGATGGCAAACTCGCTGTATTCCTCAGCCACGTCGGGTTCCTCCTCCTGGCGAGCCGGGGACGCTCACCACCAGGGCAAGCCTAACGATTGGGTGTGATCGGGACGGTCACCACGAAAGTGTGACCATGCGCACAGAAGGTCTGGGGTGGTGGGGCTCCCGACCGCCCGGGAGGGGTGACGGATGGAGGCGCTGGTGGGTTCTCCGGAGACGTCCGATCTCGCGTGCGCGATTCTCCGCGTCTTCCTCCGTGTCCACTTCGAGACCATCGTGCTGCTCGCGGGGCCGGCGAGACCCTTTCTGCTGGCGGAATTCCGGGAGATATCGCTTCGCTCAGCGCGTGCCAGGTTGTGATCTTGGGCCGAGGTCGGTGCGGTCGCAGGGTCCGTCATGCGATTCTGGTCCCTAGGCGGGCGCACGGTGAGCGCTCGCAGCGATACCCGGCTCCACGGAGCCGGCCGTCGTCCATACCGTGTCCGCGAGCATAGGAGATCCGCGTCGTGAGTCGACGTATCTTGAGCGTGGTGGTGACCGTCCTCGGGCTGGTCCTCGTCGCCCTGGCCGTTTGCTCGGCCACCATCTGGAAACCCGGCTCCAAGGTCGAGGCGAAGCTCGCCTCCGGCCCTTCTCAGCCCTACGTCATCACAGCCCCCGGGGTTCTCAGTGGTGCGGAGTCCGACGTCACCGTGACGGCGAGCTCCTCCGACGGCAAGGACGTCCACCTCTTCGTGGCCAGGGCGGCCGATCTCGACGCCTGGATGAGCCCCGACGCCGACAATGCGCTGCCCTACACGGCGATCACCAGCATCGACGCCGACGCCGGGACCCTGGCCTCCAAGGACGAGACCCAGTACTGCCCGCCGGCCAACGCCGCTCCCGCTCCTTCCGCGGCGCCCTCCGCTCAGCCCTCCGCCTCCGCACAGGCCGGCGGCTCGAAGTGCTCGGAGCGCAAGGCCAAGGGCGTGACCGCCTCGGGCTCCGACATCTGGCTGGGGGAGAAGACCGGCGGCTCGTCAGTCACCTTCGACACCGGCAAGGACGCCGACCGCGCCATGCTGCCCCACAAGAACCTCGACGAGCAGATCGTCGTCATGGCCATGACCGACGGCAAGGCCTCGGCTCCCGGTCTGACCGTCAGCTGGAAGCGCCAGGTGGAGACCCCCTGGTACTTCTACGGGGGACTGGTTCTGGGCAGCGTCTTCGTACTCGTAGGGGCCTTCCTGTTCTTCATCGACCTCCAGCTGCGCCGCGCCAATGTCGATCGGCGTACCCGTTCGGCCGAGCGGGCGGCCCGTATCGCCAACGCCGACTCGGTCTCCACCGAGGGCATCCCCCAGGTGGACGATCCCGACCGACGGCTGACCCGGCGAGAGCTGCGGGACAAGGAGCGCGCCGAGGCCTCGGGCGAGCCCTGGACCGACCCGCGTACCGGGCGTGTCTACCTCGGCGGCGTTGAGGCGCCCGCCGCCTCCCAGATGCCTGAGGCCGTCCCCGCCGAGGGCTACGACTACGGCCCCGCCGCCGGGCTCAGTGAGGTCCCCGGAAGCGGGTTCGGTGACGGAGCCGCCGCCTACGGTGAGGGCCACGGCGGGCAAGGCGACCATGCGGTTGCCGGGCTTGCCCGAGGCGCGTCGGTCGTCCCCGGTCTTGACGAGGCCGCCACCCAGCAGTACCGGGCCGCCCGGGAGCCGGAGGGCCTCCAGGCCGGCGAGGCGCTCACCATCACCTCGGATGCCACCAACGTCCCCGACTCGTCGGCCTACTCCAACCCCCCGGCTCTCAGTGATGTCGCCGGCGGTGCCGCCGGCGCAGGCCACATGGCCGTGGGCGTGGACCCGGTTGCCGACCAGCCCACAGGCGCCCCCGACCACTCCCGCTTCGCGCCGCCGGAGCACCACACCAGCCACGTGGCGAGCGGCAGCGATGCGCGGTCCTTCGAGACCGACACCGCCGAGTTCCAGGACGCGGCCTCCTCGGTCCCGCCGCAGGACCCCGGCCTCCAGATGCCGACCGAACTCGCCCAGCCGGAGGTGAGCGACGCCTCCCTGAGCTGGAGTGAGCAGGAGGTCGAGCCGGCGCACGGGCCCACCTTCTCCCCGAGCGGTTTCGGGGACTCCTCTGCGACGTCGACCACCGTGTCCTGGCCCTCCTACTCCGACGGCGTCGAGCTGCCTCCCCAGGCCGACCCCGCCGTCATCCAGGCCGTTGACGCCGAGCCCCTCAGTGAGCCAGACCCCACCGCGGACCCCGACAACCAGGAGCGCGCATGATGTCCACCCGTCGAGCCTTTCTGAGCGCAGGCGGTGCCTCCGCCATCGCCCTGAGCCTGGCCGCCTGCTCGCGGTCTCAGCCCAAGACTGCTGAGACCGTGGCCTCCGGCACGCCGATCGCCGAGCCCGTCCTCAACGACAAGCAGCTCGAGGAGATCCTCCAGCGCGTCCAGACCGGTCTGGCTGCGGCGGACAAGGAGAAGAACGCGGACAAGCTCAAGGAGGTCATGTCCGGTCCGGCGGCGCGGATCCGTGCCGCCGAGTACGCCACCGCCTCCGCCAGCGGGAATGCCTCCGTCATCCACGCCATGAACACCAAGATCCAGGGCGGGGGAGTGGGGCAGACCGTCGGCTTCCCCCGCAACGCAGCCGTCGCCTCGGAGAGCGACAAGAGCGTCTCGATCATCTCCCTGGAGCAGGGCTCGGCCCGGGACCAGTTCAAGGTGTGGGCCTGGGTGCAGGGTTTCGCCGCGCAGGCGAGCATTCCCGTGCTGACCAAGCAGTCGGCCCAGCACGCCAAGCAGGTGACGGCCGAGTCCACCGGGCTGGTCGCCACCCCCAAGGCGGTCCTCGACTCCTACGTCGATGCGCTCAACCACCCCGACGGCGAGAACGGCAAGGCCTTCCCCGACGACAGCCTGCGTCAGAAGGTCCAGGACGCCCGAAAGACCGACCTGAGCAACTTGGGTGAGGTCACCGTGACGGCGGTCCCCGGACAGGACGGGTTCCAGGGCCTGCAGCTGGAGGAGGGGGACGGCGGGGCGCTGGTCTTCACCACCCTGACCTTCACAGTGGTCTACAAGCGCACCGTTGACGGCTCCGACCTCACCCTGCAGGGTGACATTGCCGCCCACATGGGTGGCAACCAGAAGATCGTCGGTACCGTGACCGCCACCTACGACTCCATGGTTGCCTTCTCCATCCCCAAGGAGGGAAGCGGCGGGAAGGTGACTGTTCTGGGCGCCGAGACGGCGCTGATGAAGGTGGACCGGGACGACTCCAAGACGCCGGCCCCCACGGCGTCGGCGTCGGCCAAGCCGTCCTGACCGCCTCCGGTCCCCGGCCCGGCTCCGTGACTGCTCGGAGTCGGGCCGCTGGCGCGCCCAGGCCGGTGCGCAGCGTGAGGCCTGCCAACCGCGCCGGCGCTCACGAACACCGAAAGATCCAGATCCATGAAGCAATCGGGCCGCGGCCCGAGGAAGGCAGAGCTGCTATGAGCATGTTCGGCGCCGTCGACCTGTCCAGTCTCGCCCCCGCCACCAAGCCGGCCGGCTCTTCCGGTGCGACCCCGAGCCCCGCCACCGGGGACCGCCCTACTGGAGCTGCCGGTTCTGGTCTGCCGGTACCGCTCGTGGTTGACGTCGACGCCTCCACCCTGCGTGACGTCGCCGAGGTCTCCACCCAGGTGCCTGTCATCGTCGTCCTGCACAGCCCGCGCAGCCAGGCCAGTGCTGACCTCGCCGCGGTCCTGGAGGAGCTCGCCGATCAGTACTCCGGCCGTTTCCAGCTGGCGCGCGTCAACGTGGATACGGCCCCGGAGGTCGCCCAGGCCCTCCAGGCTCAGGCCGTCCCCACGGTGGTGGCGCTCATCGCGGGCCAGCCGGTGCCGATGTTCCAGGGGGGCGGTGCCCCAGGAGCAGCTGCGCTCCGTCATCGACCAGCTGCTGGAGGTGGCGGCCGCCAACGGTGTCAACGGCACCATCTCCGTCGACGGCGCAGCCGGCGCCGGCACTGCTGAGGCCGAGCCTGAGAGACCGAGGTCGAGCGGGCCGCCCGCGAGGCCATTGAGGCCGGGGACTTCGCCGCCGCCGAGGAGGTCTACACCCACGCCATCGCCCAGAACCCGGGCGACGACGACCTCAAGGTGGCCCGCAACCAGGTGCGTCTCATGGCCCGCCTGGACGGCCAGGACCCTCACGAGCTCCTTGCGGCGGCCGACGCCGCGCCCACGGATCTGGCCGCCGCCCTGGCCGGTGCCGACGCCGCCCTCGCCCTGGGGGATGTCAACGCCGCGCTCGGCCGGGCGCTGGAGGCCGTGCGCACCCACGCGGGGGAGGAACGGGAGGAGGCCCGGCTGCGGCTGCTCGAGCTCTTCGAGGTCATCGGCTCCACCTCCCCAGAGGTCGCCCAGGCCCGCCGCCGCCTGGCCACCATGCTCTACTGAGCCACGACGAACAGCCCTGCCGGGCGTTCTCGGCTCACCCAGCACATAAAGCGAGCGCCCCTCACCGCAACCGGTGAGGGGCGCTCGCTCATGCCGTGACGATCAGGCGATGGGCTCGGGGTCGATCTTCCAGACCTCGCGGGCGTAGTCGCTGATGGTGCGGTCTGAGGAGAAACGGCCCGAGCGGGTGATGTTCACCCAGGCCTTGCGCTGCCAGGCGCGGGTGTCGGCGTAGTCGGCCGCCATGGCGTCCTTGGTCTCGCGGTAGGAGGCGAAGTCGCCCAGGACGTAGTAGACGTCGGCCGGCTCGTAGGAGGCCTCGAGCAGGCTGCGGCGCAGGTCGGCGAACCAGCCCGAGCCGTTGTCGTCCAGGGTGCCGTCGGTGAAGGCGTCCAGGACGCGCTTGAGACCGGGGACGTTCTCGTAGTGCCACACGGGGTCGTAGCTCTCACGCAGGGCGGGCAGCTCGTCCTCGGTGGCGCCGAAGATGTAGGCGTTGTCGTCACCGACCGCCTCCAGGATCTCCACGTTGGCGCCGTCGAGCGTGCCCAGGGTCAGGGCTCCGTTCATCATGAACTTCATGTTGGAGGTTCCCGAGGCCTCCTTGCCGGCCATCGAGATCTGCTCGGAGACGTCGGCCGCCGGGATGATGTGCTCGGCCGGGGAGACGTTGTAGTTGTGGACGAAGACGACCTTGATGGTCTTGGAGACCACGGGGTCGTTGTTGACCAGCTCGGCGATGGAGTTGATGAGCTTGATGACGCCCTTGGCCCGGATGTACCCGGGAGCGGCCTTGGCCCCGAAGATGAAGACCCGCTTGGGGACCTGCAGGCTCGGGTCCTGCTTCATGCGGAAGTACAGGTCCAGGATGTAGATGGCGTTGAGCAGCTGGCGCTTGTACTCGTGGAGGCGCTTGATCTGGACGTCGAAGATGGCCTCCGGGTCGATCTCGATCCCCCTCGCGCTGGGCGATCCAGGCGGCGAAGTCCGCCTTGTTGGCGTGCTTGATCTCCGCCAGGCGGTCGTAGACGGACTCGTCCACGGAGTCGGTGTGCTCGGCCAGGACGGACAGGTCCTTGACCCAGGTGTCCGAGCCGGTGACCTCGTCCAGGAGCGCCGACAGGCGCGGGTTGCACTGGCGCAGCCAGCGGCGCGGGGTGACGCCGTTGGTCTTGTTGTTGAAGCGCTCGGGCCAGATGGCGTGCCACTCGCCCAGGGTCTCGCGCTTGATGATCTCGGTGTGCAGCGCGGCGACGCCGTTGATGGAGTAGGAGGCGTAGCAGGCGATCCAGGCCATGCGCACCTTGTCCCCGGAGATGGGGGCCATGTAGTCGATGGTGCCCTGCTCCAGGCCACGCTCGGCCATCTCCAGGCGGAAGCGGCGGTCGATCTCGCGAACGATCTCGGTGATGCGCGGGAAGAGGCGGTCGAAGATGGAGATCTCCCAGGTCTCCAGGGCCTCGGCCAGCACCGTGTGGTTGGTGTAGGCGAAGGTCTTGGTGACCACCTCCCAGGCCTCCTCCCAGCCCAGGCGGTGCTCGTCCAGGAGGATGCGCATCAGCTCGGGGATGGCGAGCACCGGGTGGGTGTCGTTGAGCTGGATGGCGTTGTAGTCGGCGAAGCCGGTCAGGTCCTCACCGTGGTGGTTGACGTAGTTCTCAACGATCTGCTGCAGGGAGGCCGAGCAGAAGAAGTACTGCTGACGCACCCGCAGGACCTTGCCCTCGTAGGTGGTGTCGTTGGGGTAGAGGACACGGGAGATGTCCGAGGTGCGCTCGCGCTCGACGATGGCCTCGGTGAATCGCTGGGAGTTGAAGGCGTCGTAGTCGAACTCTTCGAGCGGCTCGGCCTTCCACAGGCGCAGAGTCCCCACGTTCTTGGTGCCGTAGCCGGTGATGGGCATGTCGTAGGGGATGGCGCGCACGGTCATGTCCTGGTAGCGGACCAGGCGCTGGGCCTCCTCGTGGCGGATGACGAAGGGGTAGCCCTCCTCCATCCAGGGGTCGGGGTGCTCGGTCTGGAAGCCGTCCTCGAAGAGCTGCTTGAACAGCCCATAGCGGTAGAGGATGCCGAAGCCGTTGACCGGCAGGTCGAGGGTGGCGCAGGAGTCGAGGAAGCAGGCGGCCAGGCGGCCCAGACCACCGTTGCCCAGGGCGGCGTCGGGCTCCTGCTCCAGGACGTCGCTGAGGCTGACGCCGAAGGAGCCGACGGCCTCGCGCGCCTCATCGACCATCCCCAGGTTGGAGAGGTTGTTGAGCAAGGCGCGACCCATGAGGAACTCGGCGGAGAAGTAGTGCTCCTGGCGCCCGGCGTTGTACTTCTGCTCGGTGGCGTACCAGTCGTCCGCGATGGTGTCGACGACGGCGGCGGACAGGCCCTGCCAGACCTCCATGAGGGTGGCTGCGGTCTCGGGTCGACCGGATACGGCGCGCACCTGCGCGGGGGCGCTTGTGACCAGGTTCTGTGTCATTCTTCTTCCCTTGTCAGGCTTCATGGTCGCCGACTGCGTCTACGTGCAGTGGGCTGGGCAACGTGCATCGCCTGGACTCGGGCCCGCCGGGCTGCCATGGGCCGCGCTGGGTTGCACAGGGCAGGGGAGGGCCACGCGCCTGTGCGAGACGCACCCAGACTACCGGCTCGGCCTGCGATACGCGTAGGACGAATGCCGCAGATCCGTCATGCGGGTTTCCGGGTGCAGGAGATGGTTGGTTGCAGGGCATGCGCTTCGTTACGCCGCGGGTTGGTCGGAGTGGGGCCACGCTGGTCAGTACTGGGGCCCTCGATGCATCGAGGGCCCCAGGCTGCTCTCATCGCACACCTCTTGAGGGGCGGATGAACTGTTGTGTGCCGTTTGTGGATTCAATCAGTGATCGCTGTGCTCGCGACGCGCTTGAGGAAAAATAAAGACAATCCCTGAAGCGTCATCGGAATGAGGAGCAGTGTCGGCATCCATAATCCCTTCACGCCGTACAAGTTTATGCTGAATGGTACGCTGAGTACGGCGATCGTGGCGGTGGCACTGAAGCACAGAACTGATATCGCGAAAGCCAGCTGAGCATTCCGTCCGTGCGGCGAGGGAGATGTGCTCTGGGACATTACAGGTACCCAAAGCATGTCACGGCGCCTGAGATTGCTCCTGCCCCAAGAGTTGCGATGCCGCCGATGCATGCGGCGCATATGGCTGCTCCGACGCCGGTTGCAGCGCCAGCGCATGAGCCCCCGCATAATGACGTGATCGCCCAGGCGGCACCTCCTCCGATTCCGAGGACGGTGCCCAGGCATGCGGCGACAGCTCCCGCGCCTACGGGCACAGCTTGGTCGGGGGCGGATTTTTGCTTCGCGATGGCGGCTCGAGTTTCGTCGAGTTGTTGCTGCAGGACATCGTCCCCGACGAATTCATGACCCGTGTCAGAATCCTTGACTAGTTCCCCGTCCGTGTATGATGTCATTTGGAAATGATTTGCGGCATTGTGGGTGAGGTGGGTCTCGGAGTAAGTGGCTGGTGCGCCATCTGGGGACAAGACGATGGTTGTGTTGCTCGTCAAGCTCAATCCGTTTCCTTTGAGGGGGAAGGTTACGGCACTGTAAGTTTTGTCTTCTGTGGTGACACGAAGAACAGTTGCGTTGTCGGTATCCACTGCTTCTCGTGAGGTGTGGATGTTGGCGGTTCCAGAGTCAAGGGCCTGTTCGGCCTGCAACTTCGCTCTGCTGGCGACAGATGGATCTGTTTCGTTGCGAACAGTCGCAGTTTTTTTCCCCTGTTGTTCTGCGGCGCACCCAGTGGTGACTGTACTGGATCGTGCCTGCGAACTTGATGGGGGCGAGTCTGGCGGGGATGCAACAGCGGCGCCTGCGGTTGAAATGGATAGCGTGACGGTTGCGGCGAGTGTCACGAGGAGTCGTCCTGGTTTCATGGGTCTTGCCTTCCCTGTCATCGTTGATTCTCGGCTGTTGTCCTTCCGCCCCAAGAGGAATCGATCGTAAGATACTCAGTGTGGGCGAATATTGTTCGATATGCGATGGGGTTGCTGCTGTGCCATGAGTCTTGATGTTGCTTCGTTGTTGCAGGGAGCCCCGATTGGTGCTGCTGCGCACGAAAATAAGCTGGCGTCAGTCAGACTGAGGCCGTGCATGTCGAACATTTATTATTATACATGAATGTAACGGAGTAAATCGGGATAATTCTCTGGACCTTCCCTGAGAATAAACTGATGTCATTATCTGGTTTTTATGGAATTATCAATCAAACTGCTGGCCCATCATATGGGGCGCTCCCGTTGCCACAGCTGGGAGGGGGGGCCGATGGCGCGCGAAGCGCCATCGGCCCCTGGCTCTAGGTCTGCGTGCAACCGCCGATGCCCGGCGGGTGCAGTCCAGTTGCGGCTCAGTCCCGGCTCGGGCGCAGGAAGACCGCGCCCATCGGGGGGGACCCGCAGGCGCACCGAGGCCGGGCGCCCGTTCCAGGGCAGGTCCTCGGCCTCGACCCGGCCCAGGTTGCCCACGCCGGAGCCGCCGTACTCCTCGGAGTCGGTGTTGAGGACCTCCTCCCAGTCCCCGGCGAAGGGCAGGCCCACCCGGTAGCCCTCATGCGGGGTGCCGGCGAAGTTGATGATGCAGACCATCAGGTCGGCCCGCCCGTCGGCGTCGGTCCCCTTGCGCAGGTAGGACAGGACGTTGTGGTCGCCGTCGCCGGCCTCGATCCACTCGAATCCGCGGTGGGAGAAGTCCTCCGACCACAGGGCCGGCGAGCTCAGGTAGAGGCGGTTGAGGTCGCTGACCAGGGCGAGCAGCCCCTGGTGGCCGGGGTCGTCCAGGATCCACCAGTCCAGGGAGGTATCGGCGTTCCACTCGGTTCCCTGACCGAACTCCTGGCCCATGAACAGCAGCTGCTTGCCGGGGTGGGACCACTGGTAGGCGTACAGGGCGCGCAGGCCCGCCAGCTCCTGCCAGGGGTCGCCGGGCATCTTGGACAGCAGGGAGCCCTTGCCGTGGACGACCTCATCGTGGCTCAGCGGCAGGATGAACTGCTCGGAGAAGGCGTAGACGAGGGAGAAGGTCAGCTCACCGTGGTGGTAGCGGCGGTTGACGGGGTCCTCCGCCAGGTAGCGCAGGGTGTCGTTCATCCACCCCATGTTCCACTTCAGTCCGAAGCCCAGGCCGCCGTACTCGGTGGGGGCGGTGACGCCTGGCCACGCCGTGGACTCCTCGGCGGCCATGATGATGCCGGGGTTCTTGCGGTAGGCGGTGGCGGTGGCCTCTTGCAGGAAGCTGATGGCCTCCAGGTTCTCGCGGCCGCCGAACTGGTTGGGATGCCACTGGCCGTCCTGGCGCGAGTAGTCCAGGTAGAGCATGGAGGCCACGGCGTCGACGCGCAGACCGTCGGCGTGGAACTCCTGGAGCCAGTACAGGGCGTTGGCGACCAGGAAGTTGCGCACCTCGTTGCGTCCGAAGTTGAACACGTAGGTGCCCCAGTCGGGGTGCTCGCCGCGCTGCGGGTCGGGGTCCTCGTACAGCGGGGTGCCGTCGAAGCGGGCCAGGGCCCACTCGTCCTTGGGGAAGTGGGCCGGCACCCAGTCCAGGATGACGCCGATGCCGGCCTGGTGGAGCTGGTCCACCAGGTAGCGGAAGTCGTCCGGGGTGCCGAAGCGCGAGGTGGGCGCGTAGTAGCTGGTGACCTGGTAGCCCCAGGAGCCGCCGAAGGGGTGCTCGGCCACCGGTAGGAACTCCACGTGGGTGAATCCGGCCTCCTTGACGTAGGGGACCAGCTCCTTGGCCAGGCCGCGGAAGCCCAGTCCCTGGCGCCACGAGCCGATATGGACCTCGTAGATGCTCATCGGCCCGCTGTGGGGTCAGTGGTGGCGCGCTTGGCCATCCACTCCTGGTCCTCCCACTGGTGGAACTGGTCGGTGACCACCGAGGCGGTGGCCGGCGGGACCTCGGTGGCGCGGGCCATCGGGTCGGCCTTCTGGTGCCAGGAGCCGTCGGCGAAGCAGAGCTCGAACTTGTAGCGCGCACCGACCCCGACGCCGGGAACGAACAGCTCCCACACCCCGGAGGAGCCCAGTGAGCGCATCGCGGTGGCGGTACCGTCCCAGTAGTTGAAGTCGCCGACGACGCGCACGGCGCGGGCGTTGGGGGCCCACACGGCGAAGGCGGTTCCCTCGACCTCACCCATGGGGCCGTCGTAGCGCTTGACGTGGGCGCCCAGGACCTCCCACAGCTCCTCGTGGCGGCCCTCGGAGATGAGGTAGGTGTCCATCTCACCCAGGGTCGGCATGTAGCGGTAGGGGTCGTCGACGGTGGTGGTCTCGTCGCCGTAGGTGACCTTGATGCGGTAGTCGGGGATCTCTTGGCCGGGCAGGACCGCCACCCACACGCCGTCCTGCTCATGAGTGGCCGGGTGGGTGCCGTCCTTGGTGACGACAACGACGTCGTCGGCCAGGTGACGGACGGTGCGGATGGTGACTCCGTTCTCGCCGACGTGGGCGCCCAGGACCTCGTGCGGGTCGTGGTAGCGCGCGTAGGCGACGTCAGCCAGAATCCAGGGGTCCACAGGGACAGGGGCGAGGTCCTTCTCAGGTGTGTTGGCGCTCATACAGCAACTCTTCCATGCGTTGGTGATTAACGGGTGCTTTTGGACGTCGGACCGATGGGGATGAGGGGAATGGAGGATCGTTGCGTGCTCAGCCCTCCGCGTGCTTGGACAGGACCGACTCGATCCCCGCCAGGGGGATGCCCAGCCAGTCGGGACGGTTGCGGGCCTCGTAGACGGCCTCGTAGAGGGCCTTGTCCAGCTCCAGGCAGGTCAGGACCGTCTGGTACGAGGCCTCGGCCTGCTCCTGGTCGCCGGATGCCGCCGGCGACGGGGCGAGAGAGCCGGTCTCCTGGCGCCCCAGGCGGTAACCCTCCTCGAAGGCGGAGCGCACGGCGGGGAGCCAGTCGGGGTGGGGGGCCTTGCCGACGGCGGCGGCGTAGTCGAAGGAGCGCAGCATGCCGGCCACGTCCCGGGCCGGCAGGTCAGGATCGGAGCGCTGGGCCAGGGGGCGCAGGGGCTCGCCCTCGAAGTCCAGGACGTACCAGCGCTGCTGGCCGCCGATCTCGTGAAGCACTTGCCCGAGGTGGTAGTCGCCGTGGATGCGGGTGGCCGGCTCCAGGGCCTGGAGCGCCTCGAGCCGCTTCAGTGTCTGCTCCACCTTGAGCTCCAGGGCGCGGATGTGGCCGGAGAGCTCGGGGACCTCCTCCAGCGCCCACCTGGCTCGCTTCCTCAGCGCGGCGGCGAGCTCGGCCGGTGCCGGCGGCCGGCTCGTGCCCAGAGAGGCGGCCAGGTAGTGGTGCATCTGCGCGGTCGTGCGTCCCAGATCCTGGGCCAGGTCCAGGGCCCGGGCCCGCACCGGACCGTCGACGTCGTCAGTGGAGGCCAGCGAGCAGAACAGCTCGAAGCCGTCATCAGCGCGGGGTACGAAGCTGCAGGCGACGGCCGAGTCGGTGGACTCCTCCAGGGCGGGCTGGCCGCAGCCGCCCATGCGCGTCCAGGTCATGGTGGACCAGGCCACCGGTGTGCGCACCCGGTCCCAGCCGCTGCGGGCCAGGGCCACCGACAGCTCCACGTCGGGGTTGCGCCCGTGCTCCAGGACCCGCAGGAGCTTGACGATGAGGTCGCCGGTGGCGGCGTCCTGCTCCCCAAGAGCCTCGGTGGGGTCGGAGGGGGGCCGGCAGGATGACGGAGGTATTGGACTGCTCCCCGGTGGTCACCCGTAGCCTCGGCGCCCGCTGGGCGATGGCCAGGGCTCCGGCCTCGCCCAGGACGGTGCCCGCCTCCAGGGCGCTCAGGGCCCAGGCCCGCCAGAAGGCCGGGTGGTGGGCGCCGTCGACGAGCGCCACCTGCGTGGGCGCCCCGTCGGAGGTGGTGGTCAGCAGCAGGCCGTGGTTGCCGGGGGCCTCACCGGGGGTGGCGAAGGAGTCGAGTGCCTCGGCGGCCTCCAGGACCACCGGCACGTGCAGCAGCACCATGCCGTCGCGGTGACCGGTCTCGGCCTGGTTGCCCCGCAGGGCCGCGATGACCAGGTCACGCACACCCTCCTCCGGCTCCCAGGAGGCGATCACGCGCAGGGAGCCCAGGGGCGGCGCGGCGTCCCCCTTGAGCGGGAACCAGCGCCGCTGGAGCATCCACGGTCCCAGTGCCGCCAGGATCTCGGCATTGGTGGGCCAGGTCGACGGCGCCTGGGCGCTACGCAGGGACTGTGCCGGCACGGTGGCGGGCTGCGGTGCGGCGGAGATCGGCTCGTTGGGCATCAGACTTCCTCCTCGGTCGGGTGGTTCTCGTGGTCGCCCTCAGGGGCGTCGTCGGGTTCGGTCCGGTCAACGGACAGCCAGTAGTATCCGCGCGCTCCCAGTGTCAGGGTGAGGCGGCCGCGCTCATCGACGGGCGGGAAGGCGCAGCCCCCGAACAGGTCCGTGGTGCCCCTGCCCGCCAGCTCGGGAACCTCGATCGTCACCGACCGGGGGGTGGAGGACAGGTTCGCGACGCACAGGAGGGTCTCGGCCCCCTCCACCGGCGCCTCGTCGCAGCGCGTGTGCGCCAGGACGGCGTCATCGCTGGTGGAGCGCAGGAGGAAGCTCCCGCGCCCCAGCACGGGGTGGGCGCGGCGCAGGTGCAGGATCCGCCGGGTGAAGTGCAGCAGCGAGTCGGGCCGGGCCATCTCGGTGGCCACCGTCAGGTGCGCGTAGCCGGGGGCCTGGATGAGCGGAAGCGTCAGGGCACCGGGATCGACCACCGAGGAGAAGCCCATGTTGGGGGAGTCGTCCCACTGCATGGGGGTGCGCACGGCGTCGCGGTCCTCCAGCCAGATGTTCTCACCCATGCCGATCTCGTCGCCGTAGTAGAGACAGGGACTGCCCGGCAGCGACAGGAGCAGGGCGTAGGCCAGCTCCACCTCGGCGCGCGAGGCGTCCAGGAGCGGGGCCAAGCGGCGCCGGATCCCGATGTTGGCGCGCATGCGCTCCTCGGGGGCGTACCAGGCATACATCTGGTCGCGCTCGGCGTCGGTGACCATCTCCAGGGTCAGCTCATCGTGGTTGCGCAGGAAGGTCCCCCACTGCCCGTGGGCGGGGATGTCGGGGGTCTTCTCCAACACCCAGCGGATGGCCTCGGCCGAGCCCTGCCGCAGCGCGTAGAAGATGCGCGGCATGACCGGGAAGTGGAAGCACATGGTGCACTCGGGCGCCTCCTCGGTGCCGAAGTACTCCACGACGTCCTCGGGCCACTGGTTGGCCTCGGCCAGCGTGATGGTCCCGGGGAACTCCCGGTCGAGCATCTGACGGATCCCGGCGATGATCTCGTGGGTGCCGGCCAGGTTCTCGCAGTTGGTGCCCTCCGACTCGGTCAGGTAGGGGATGGCGTCGAGGCGGAAGCCGTCCACCCCGGTGCGCGCCCAGAAGCGGATGACGTCGTGGATGGCCTCAATGACCGCGGGGTTGTGGTAGTTGAGGTCGGGCTGGTGGGAGAAGAAGCGGTGCCAGTAGAACTGGCCGCGCTCGACGTCATAGGCCCAGTTGGACTCCTCGGTGTCCACGAAGATGATGCGGGCGTCGTCGTAGCCGGAGTCGTCGTCGGCCCACACGTAGAAGTCCCCGTATGGGCCCTCGGGATCCGAGCGGGAGGCTTGGAACCAGGGGTGGGCGTCCGAGGTGTGGTTGACGACCATGTCGATGATGATGCGGATCCCGCGCTGGTGGGCCTGGTGGACCAGCTCGCGGAAGTCCTCCATCGTCCCGTAGCGCGGGTCGATGGCCGTGTAGTCGGAGATGTCGTAGCCGCCGTCGCGCACGGGCGAGGGGTAGAACGGCGGGATCCACACGCAGTCCACGCCCAGCCACGCCAGGTAGTCCAGGCGGGAGATGAGCCCGCGCAGGTCTCCGACGCCATCGCCGTCGGAGTCGGCGAAGGAGCGCAGCAGCGCCTCGTAGAAGACCGCCGTGCGGAACCACTCGGGGTCCGGGCTCAGGCCGGGGCGGGCCTGGGCCGGCAGGGCCGGCACCCCGGGGATCGGTGGGGCCACCGCCAGCGGCATGGGGATCCCGCTGCTGGGGGTGGGGATCGCCGACATCTGGGCCGCCACGGGCGCCGTGACGGGCATGCCCGCCGCGGGCTGGCCGAAGGCTCCACCCGGCGCTGCGGTTGGAGTCTCGCTGCCGGGGGGCACCTGGGCGGTACTCATCGGATCGGTGCTCACAGCGGCTCCACGGAGAAGACGTGGGCGACCTGCCCGGCGAAGGGGTCGAGGCGCACATAGTTCTGCCCCGACCACTCGTAGGAGTCTCCGGTGAGCGCGTCGGTCACCCGCACTACCGGGTGCGAGGCGTCCACCCAGCCCGGCAGGCCCAGGGCCTCCAGGTTGAGGTAGACCTCGCCGGCCCTCGCCCCGTGCGGGTCGAGGTTGACCACCGTCAGGACGACGTCGTCCCTGCCCGTGGGGCTGTGTAAGGCGTCCACCCGCTTGGAGTAGGCGAGGATCTGGTCGTCGCTGGTGGGGTGGAAGTAGATGTCCCGCAGCTGGCGCAGCGCCGGGTGAGCGGCCCGGGCGGCGTTGAGACGTGTGAGGAGGTCCTCGATGCCGTTGCGGCGAGCGGCGGCGAAGTCACGCGGCTTGTACTCGTACTTCTCGTTGTCGATCTGCTCCTCATAGCCCGGGCGCGGTGTGGACTCGGCCAGCTCGTAGCCCGAGTAGATGCCCCAGGTCGGGCTGAGCGTGGCCGCCAGGACGGCGCGCAGCTTGAAGGCCGGCACCTTCCCGTTGGTCATGAAGGGGGTGAGGATGTCGTGCGTCGTGGGCCAGAAGGCCGGGCGCAGCAGGTGGGCGGTGTCCTTGCTGAGCTCCATCATGTACTCGATGAGCTCGTCCTTGGTGTTGCGCCAGGCGAAGTAGGTGTAGGACTGGTGGAAGCCGATCATGCCCAGGGTGCGCATCATGGCGGGGCGGGTGAAGGCCTCGGCCAGGAACAGCACCTCGGGGGACTCGGCGTGGATCTCGGCGATGAGCCGCTGCCAGAAGGGCAGGGGCTTGGTGTGGGGGTTGTCCACCCGGAAGATCGTCACGCCGTGCGCGATCCAGGTGCGCACGACCTCCAGGATCGCCTGGTAGATGCCCTCGGGGTCGTTGTCGAAGTTGAGCGGGTAGATGTCCTGGTACTTCTTGGGCGGGTTCTCGGCGTAGGCGATCGAGCCGTCGGCCAGGACCGTGAACCACTCGGGGTGCTCGGTCACCCACGGGTGGTCCGGGGAGCACTGGAGCGCCAGGTCCAGGGCCACCTCCATGCCCAGCTCGCGCGAGCGCGCCACCAGGGCATCGAAGTCCTCGAAGGTGCCCAGGTCGGGGTGGATGGCGTCGTGGCCGCCGTCGGGGGAGCCGATGCCGTAAGGGGAGCCGGGGTCGCCGGGACGCGCCGTCAGGGTGTTGTTGCGGCCCTTGCGGTTGGTCAGGCCGATGGGGGAGATGGGCGTGAGGTAGAGGACGTCGAAGCCCATGGCCGCGATGCGGTCCAGTCGCTCGGTTGCGCTGCGCAGCGTCCCCGAGTGCCAGGTGCCGTCCTCACCGGCCCCCGAGCCCAGCGAGCGCGGGAAGATCTCATACCAGGAGCCGGTCAGGGCGCGCTCGCGGTCCACCTGGAGGGGGGTACTCGGCGGAGGGGGAGACGTGGTCGCGCAGCGGCAGGCGCTCCAGGGCGGCCTGGACCGAGTCCGACATGCCCGCAGCCAGGCGGTCGGCCACGGGGTTGGAGGGGTCGCGCATGATCCACACGGCGTCGTTGAGGGCCTTGACGCCCTCCTCATCGCGCCCCTCAACGGCCACCGCCCGGTCCAGGACGCGGGCGCCCTCCTCCAGCATGAGCTCGACGTCGATGCCGGCGGGCACCTTGATGCCGGCGTCGTGGCTCCAGGTGGCGTACGGGTCCGACCAGCCCTCGACGCGCAAGCGCCAGTCCCCGGGGGCGTCGGGCGCCACGGAGGCCTCATAGCGGTCCAGCCCCGGGGCGATGTCGTGCATGCGGGCGCTGGGGCCGTCGCTGCCGTCAGGACGTACCAGGACCGCGGTGGCGCCGTAGCGGTCGTGCCCCTCGCGGAAGACGGTGGCGCGGATCGGAATGACCTCGCCGACGACGGCCTTGGCCGGCCAGCGCCCGTCCTCGACGACGGGGAAGACCTCGGTGACCGGGATCCGGCCGATCAGCGAGAACGGGGCCGGCTGCGGTGCCGCACTGGCCGCGGACGACCCCGACGGCGCGGTCTGCGTCCCGGTGCCCTGAGCGGGTGCGTCGGTGGGAGCGGCAGAGGACTTGGAGGGACGGGTGGACTGCTTCTTGCCGGCCTTCGGCGTCGTGTTCGGAGTCACAAGAGCAAGAGTACGGTGAGAAACGACCTGAGTCACATGCCGGCCCGTAGGACGCGGATCGGCCCGGTACGCGCGTCGCGAACCGGGCCGATCGAGGGGGTGGGTAGGTCGGCTCAGCTGCCGACAGGCCCTCAGTAGTTCATCTGCATGGCGGTGCGGACGTCGTCAAGCGTCCGATTGGCGACCTCGTTGGCCCGGGCGTTGCCCTGCCCCAGGACCTCCAGGAGGTAGCCCTCGTTGGCCTCCAGCTCGGCGCGACGTGCCCGGATGGGGGCGAAGAACTCGTTGACGGCCTCCGTGGTGACCTTCTTGAGCGTGCCCGCGCCGCCGTCGCCGATGCGCTCGGCGATCTCCTCGGGAGCGCCCGCCCCGCACAGGGAGGCCAGCATCAACAGGTTGGAGACCTCTGGCCGGTTGGCCGGGTCATAGGTGATGACGCGCTCGGAGTCCGTCTTGGCCTTCTTGAGGGCCTTGGCGGTCTCATCGGCGCTCATGCGCAGCTCGATCGTGTTGTGCCGCGACTTGCTCATCTTCTCCCCGTCCAGGCCCAGCAGCATCGGGGCCTGGCTGAGCAGCGCCTCGGGGCGGCGGAAGACCGGGTGGTCCTTGACCGCCCGCCCGTAGCGCTTGTCGAAGCGCTGGGCGATGAGTCGGGCCTGCTCCAGGTGGGGGAGCTGGTCCTTGCCGACGGGCACGAGGTTGGCCTGGCAGAAGAGGATGTCGGTGGCCTGGTGAACCGGGTAGGTGAGCATCAGGCCGCTCATGGCCCGCCCGTCGGTGGCCTCCAGCTCCGACTTCACCGTGGGGTTGCGGTGCAGCTCGGACTCGGTGACCAGGGACAGGAAGGGCAGCATCAGCTGGTTCTGGGCGGGGACCGCCGAGTGGGCGAAGATCGTCGAGCGCTGCGGGTCCACGCCCACCGCCAGGGCGTCGGTGACCAGTGACAGACCCGCTCGCGAATGGGGCCCACGCCGTCGCGGTCGGTGATGACCTGGTAGTCGGCCACGAGGATCCAGGTCTCCACGCCCGCGTCCTGGATCGTCTTCCAGGAGTGCATGGTGCCGAAGTAGTGGCCCAAGTGCATGTTCCCGGTGGGGCGGACCCCGGTGAACATCCGGTAGCGGCCGGGGTTGACGGCGATATCGGCCTCGATCTCGGCGGAGCGGGCGATGGATCGGGCCAGGGAGGCGTCGTTGGTGGCGTTGGCCAGGGCCTCCTCGGCCGCGGTGGGGGTCTGAGTCATGCCCTCATCCTAGGGGGTGCCGGTGCTATGACGGACTGGGGCCGGCGTCGCCCCGCGCGCAGTGGTGCCGGCTCAGTCCGCCCCGGCGCCCGGGATCAGGGTCTCGAGCGGTTCGCCGGAGAAGTAGATCCGCAGGGACAGCGCCTCCAGCATCGTCGTGTCGCCCGGCCGGTCGTGATGGCAGTCCGTGAGGCTCTCGGCGGCGTGGCCCTCGGGTTCGGCGGCCGTGGTCCTGACCTCCTTGACCTCGCCGGAGCCGTCCGTCTCGATGATGACGTCGGCCTGGGTGTCCTGGGGGCTTCGGCTCACGCGCCGTGCCTGGGAGAAGGGTGCTGTGTGAGGCTGGGGGACCGCCCAGGTCGAGTCCCAGGCCAGGTGCCAGTCGGTCCCGCGTCCCTCGGGCAGGACGACGTCGACCTGGTCCAGGGCGCCGTTGATGACCACGAGCATGTCGTCGTCGTTCCAGGGGTGGCCTGAGCGCAGCATCTGGACGACGCGAGTGTGCGGGTCGTGCCAGGAGTCCCCGTCCATCGGCGCGGCATCCGCCCGGTACCAGGCCAGATCCGCGATCGCGTCGCCTTCCAGGACCTGCCCGGTCGCGAAGCGCGAGGGGCGCACCACCGGGTGGCTGTGGCGCTGGTGGATGAGGAAGCGCGTCGTGGCGACCAGGTCGCGCTGCCAGACCTCCAGGTTCCAATCCACCCAGGAGAGCACGGAGTCCTGGCAGTAGCAGTTGTTGTTGCCCTGCTGGGTGCGTCCCATCTCGTCGCCGGCCACCAGCATGGGGGTCCCGGCGCTCAGCAGTACGGTGGCCAGCAGGTTGCGCATCGACCGGCGGCGCAGCACCTCGATCGGGCCGCCGTTGATGCCCTCGACCACGTCCCCCTCGAAACCGTGGTTCCAGGAACGGTTGTTGGAGTTGCCGTCCCTGTTGTCCTCCTTGTTGGCCAGATTGTGCTTGTGGTCGTAGACCACCAGGTCGCGCAGGGTGAAGCCGTCGTGTGCGGCCACGAAGTTGACCGAGCCCAGCGGGCCGCGACCACCGGGGAACTCCCCGTGGCTGAACAGGTCCGCGCTGCCCGACAGGCGCGTCGCCAGGTCTCGCAGGTCCGAGCCCAGACGGCCCTTGGAGATCTCCGAGGCGTCATGCAGCCAGAAGGAGCGCGTGGTGTCGCGGAAGTGGTCGTTCCAGTCCTGGAAGGGCTCGGGGAACTGCCCGGTGCGCCAGCCGCCGGGCCCCACGTCCCAGGGCTCGCTGATAAGCTTGACCGTGCTGAGCACCGGGTCCGTGGCGATCGCCGTGAGCAGCGGGTGACGCGGTGAGAACTCCGCGGCGTGGCGCCCCAGGGTGGTGGCCAGGTCGAAGCGGAAGCCGTCGACGCCGACCTCAGTGACCCAGTAGCGCAGCGAGTCCAGAACCAGCCGGATCGCACCCGTGGCCCGGAAGTCCACCGTGTTGCCGGTGCCGGTGACATCCATGTACTGCGCCGGCAGATAGGGGGCGTGCAGTAGTAGTCCAGGTTGTCCAGGCCGCGCAGGCTCAAGGACGGGCCATCGACACCGCCCTCGCAGGTGTGGTTGTAGACGACGTCGAGCACGACCTCCAGGCCGGCCTCGTGGAGCATGGAGACCATGCCGCGGACCTCGTCCAGGACCGCCTGCGGGCCGGCCGCACGCGCCGCGGCCGTGGCGTAAGAGGGCTCGGGCGCGAAGTAGCTCAGCGTGGAGTAGCCCCAGTAGTTGCTCAGGCCCCGCTTGGTCAGGAAGGGCTCGCTCACCGAGGCGTGGATCGGCAGCAGCTCGATCGTGGTGATCCCCAGGGCCTTGAGGTGCTCGACCGTCACCGAGTGGGCCAGCCCCGCGTAGGTGCCGCGCAGCTCCTCGGGCACCCCGGGCAGCTGGTAGGTCAGGCCCTTGACGTGGGCCTCATAGATGACGGCGCGCTCGCGGGGCACACGCGGGCCCGGAACCACCGGGAAGGTGTCACCGGTGACCACGCCGACGGCGGTGCTGCCGGCCGAGTCCAGGCGCGAGGGCCTCCACGGCTCGGCCGCAGGGACCAGGTCATCGGTGACCTCATGGGCGTAGACGGCCGGCCCCAGGTCCACGTGGCCGTCCAGGGCCCGGGCGTAGGGGTCCAGCAGCAGCTTGCGGGGGTTGTAGAGCAGGCCCTCGTGCGGATTCCAGGGGCCGTGGGCGCGGTAGCCATAGCGCTGACCGGCACCGACACCGGGGACGTGCGCGCTCCACAGGCCCCGCGAGGGCCCGTGCATCCCGATCCGGGTCTCCTCCACCACGGCGCCGTCGGCATCCATGGTCAGCAGGCACAGGTCCACGGCCGTGGCATGCGGGGCGTGGACCGCGAAGTCCGCGCCATCTCCGTTCAGGGTGACGCCCAGCCCGTGGTCGGGAGCTGCGGGCAGGTCGGCGCGCGGTGCTGGAGCGGGCTCTGGCGTCGAAGGCATGGGCCCATTGTCCTGGCGGCCGCTGGTTGCTACCACTTGAAGGGACGTGAGGTCTCCCTCGTGGGAGTGCGCCCCGTCGCGTTCAACCCACCCGCTGTGACTGCCTCGTCATCATCGCGTCGTCTTCATCCCTGTCCTGACGCCGTGTCAGGGTGACTGAGCGCTCAGTGGCGAGATGCCGCTGTTATGGCAACCTTGAGCCCATGAGAATCGTGGTCTGCATCAAGCACGTTCCTGACGTCCAGTCCGAGCGTCGCATCGAGGACGGTCGCCTCGTGCGCGGCGAGGAGGACGTCCTCAACGAGCTCGACGAGAACGCCGTCGAGGCCGCCGTCGCCCTGGCCGAGGAGGCCGACGGCGAGGTCATCGCCCTGACCATGGGGCCGGAGGATGCTGAGGACGGGGTGCGTCGCGCCCTGCAGATGGGGGCCGACTCCGGGGTCGTCGTAGCCGATGACGACCTGGCCGGCGCCGACGTCGTCACCACCGCCCGGGTCCTGGCCGCCGCCATCGAGCGCATCGGCGAGGTCGACCTGGTCGTCACCGGAATGGCCTCCCTGGACTCCATGACCTCCATGCTGCCCGGCGCCCTGGCCGCCGCCCTGCACCTTCCGGCCGTCACGCTGGCCAACCGGCTCGAGGTCGACGGCGGCGCCGTGACCGTCACCCGCACCGTGGGCACCGTCCGCGAGGTCCTCAGTGCGCCGCTGCCCGCGCTCGTCAGCGTCACCGACCAGGCCAACGAGCCCCGCTACCCCAACTTCGCCGCCATGCGCGCCGCGAAGAAGAAGCCCATCGACTTCTGGGATGTTTCCGAGCTCGGCCTTCAGATCGCCGAGCCGGCCGTCGCCGTCGTCGACGACGAGGCCCGACCCGCCCGTGAGGCCGGCATCATCCGCACCGACGCTGGAGAGGCGGGCCGCGAGCTCGCCGCCTGGCTCGTGGAGAACAAGCTCGTCTGACGGCCGGCCGCAGCGCCCGCCCACGTCCCGGCAGGGGCGCTGGACGCCGTCGCGCCGCCCGTCCGCCTCCTACCACTCGCGAAAGAAGCTGATTCCCATGCTCGATGCCCCTCTGCTCGTCCTCGTCGACCTCGAGACCACCGAGGCCGCCCCCACCGGCCCCAGCCTGGAGCTGCTTACCGCCGCCCGGGATCTGACCGGCGGCGATGTCGTCGCCCTGGCCCTCCAGCCTCTGGGTGAGGCCGCCTCAGCGGCCCTGGCCGGCGCCGGAGCCACCCGCCTGCTGTCCGCCGACCTGGGTGAGGCCGCCCACCTGCCCGCCACCGCAGCCGACGCCGTCGTGGCGGCCGTCGGCGCCGTCCAGCCCGCCGCGGTCCTGGTCGTCTCCGACTACCGCGGCAAGGAGCTGGCCGGACGGGCCGCCGTCGTGCTCGGCTCGGCCTGCGTCTCCGACGTCACCGCCCTGGAGGCCGCCGGCACCGAGCTGCGCGCCTCCCAAGCTGGTCCTGTCCGGCTCCTGGTCCACCACCGCCGGCGTCGCCTCGGGCGGCAACGCACCGATCATCGCCGTGCGCCCCGGGATCGCCGAGGTCGCCGCGGCCGAGGGCGCCCCCCTGACGGCCGAGCCCCTCGAGGTTCCCGTCAGCGCCGAGGCCGCCGCCGTGCGCCTCGTCTCGCGCCAGGCCACCTCCGTGGCCTCCGGCCCCGCCCTGAGCGAGGCGCGCACCGTCGTCGTGGGCGGCCGCGGCGTGGACGGCGACTTCGACCTGGTCCGCTCCCTGGCCCAGCCGCTCGACGCCGCCGTCGGTGCCACCCGTGTGGCCTGCGATGAGGGCTGGATCGAGCGCAGCGCCCAGATCGGTCAGACCGGCGAGACCATCTCCCCGCGCCTGTACATCGGCCTGGGCGTCTCCGGGGCCGTCCACCACACCAGCGGCATCCAGGGGGCCGGCACCGTCGTCGCCATCTGCGACGACTCCGAGGCCCCGATCTTCGAGATGGCCGACTTCGGCGTCGTCGGCGACGTCACCGAGGTCGTGCCCCAGCTCGTCGAGGAGCTCGCCAGGCTGCGCGGCTGAGCAGTTTCTCCAACGACATTGTGGGGGGGGTGCCCCGTCTCATCGACGGCGCACCCCCCACAACACGCACGGGGCGTCAGCTCCTCCGGTGCCCCAGTCCGGTGACCTTGAAGCCGTCCTCACTGGGAGTGAGGATGAGCCAGGCCCCGTACTCGAACTGAGCGCGGTGGTTGGGAAGCGGCTGCATCCAGGGCTTGGACTGATCCTCCGAGGTGATCGGGCACAGGATCGACCCGGGAGCCAGATCCTCAGAGATCACCATGGTCCCGAACAACGAGTCCTTGGGGCCCGCCAGCAGGCAGGAGGCCACCTTGCCTCCCTTGGGCAGGTAGGCGCTGCGCGCCGTGGCGTCGCCGGCCTGCGTGGAGCCGGCCGGCTCATCCAGGGAGGAGAGCACCGCGGAGTCGACCTGGTCGGTGACCTTACTGTCCTCCTTAGTGGCCAGGGCGTCGTAGACGGCCTGAACCTTGACCAGTGACGGGCGGTGGATGTCCTGGGTCGGGAGGTGGTAGACGACGTCGAACAGCGCCAGGGACTCACCGTCCCACTGAGCGGCGACGGCGGCCGTCCCCGAACCGGAACAGGCCTTGCAGTCCATGTCGCCTGCGACCATGAGCTGGGGCATGTTGAACAGCACGGTTCCGCCCACGACGCGCAGGTTCTCCATATGGGTTGCCGGGAGTGTAGCCGATCTCGTTGCTGCCCTCCATGATGAGGGAGCCGACCATCTGCTTGTCCCCGTTGTAGGCGGCCAAGACGTCGAAGGCCGCAGCGGTGCCGCTGTTGCACTCCAGAACCGCGACCGTCACCGGGGAGGAGCCGAAGAAGCCCGGCTGAGCCTCCTTCAGCGCGACGGTGAAGTTGCTTCCGCCAGGGCCGTTGCCCGCCGCCGCGGTCGCGGTGCCGCTGGAGAAGGTGAGGCTGGTCTTGTCATCCTTCATCTTCTCGACCACCTGCGACTTCGTCGTGCCGCGGACCACGGAGGCGAAGCCGTCGGCGCAAACGGTCGGGACATCGAGGGTGGCGCCGCCCAGCTCCTCCAGGCTGGGGGCGGGCTTGGCTGCGGAGGTCGGGGCCGAGGTCGGCAGTGCCGTGGCGCGGGTCGAGCTCGAGCCGGAGTCGAAGGTCATGACCGACGTCGTCGAGCCGTTGAAGACCACGACGTAGCCATCGCCGGCCGCCCACGAGGTCACCGGGGTGGAGACCCGCCAGATCGTGCTCCCGTCGACCGGGTCGAGGGCGCGCAGCGAGTCCGGGTAGGCCATGACGAGGGCCCCCTTGCTGGTCTGCCAGCGGGGTACCACCTCGGTGCCCAAGGTGTTGAGAGCGCCCGCGCCCTCGGGGAGCTTGCTCGACCACAGCACGCTGCTGCCGTCCAGGCCGGCCACGGTGACGCCGTCACTGACCACCCAAACATCACGGCTCATCGGCAGGTTGACACTGACGAGCTTGCGGGGCGCCTCGACTCGGGTCGCCCACACCGGCTTGGAGCCGTCGAGCTTCAGCCCCGAGACCTTCTCCCGGTTGACGCTCACGGTCCCGTCGGGAGCTGACCGACAGGGGTTTTCCGTCCCCGGGAGTGTCGCTCAGCCGCACCGAGGCGGGTGCCGGTCCCGACGCCCGCGTGCTCGGTGACGCCGGTGCGCCAGGAGTGGAGGACGGGGCGGCGGAGGGAGCCGCAGGGGCCCACGGGGTTCGTGGGGGCCATGCCATTAGGGATCTTCGAGGGCCCGCTCTGGGAGGGGCGGCCGAGCGGGTGTCACTGGGCTGGGGTGCAACCGGTGAGGCGGGCGCCGTGGGGGCCTCGGCGGAGACAGTTGAGGGCTTGGCGGGGGAGTTGATACCCGAGGCCAGATCGATGCTGATCTGGTCACCGCAGTCCAAGGTCTTGGCGTTCATCCGGCAGTCGAGGTACTGGCCAGCCAGATTATCGGGGATGGGGACCTGCCACGCGGCGTAGGACGACGATGAGCTCGGGTTCAGAGCCACCAGTGCCTCACGTCGATCAGCGATCACCCGCAGGATCGTCAGCTGCTTGCTGGTGATCGTCGTGGTGCCGTTGGCGTCGAAGGGCGCCGCCGCGAGCTCCTTACCGATGTTTGGACAGGTCCTGCTGCGCCTGGAGGATCGGGGCTGTGACCATGGAGAGTGGGTCGGAGCTGCGCGTCAGCGCCCAGATGCCTCCACCGCCGAGCGCCAGGACCAGGGCGACGACGGCGCTGAGGATCCCGAGCCGTGCCCGACGGCGCCGCTGAGGCGGGGGCGGTGAGGCGAGGGCAGGAGGCCCCTGGGGCGGCGCCGCAGGCGGCGGGGTCGCGGATGAGGGGGCCTCCGGGGAAGGCGATTCGGGAGCAGAGGAGTCAGGGAGCAGGGGAGTCAGGAGACGGAGACATAACCGCAGCCTAGAAGGAAATGGGCCGGCCGAGAGGCGGAATAAGATTCGTACCGATCGGTTGAATAGACTTCCTGTC
>BNJV01001473.1_pt1 | contig 91345 bp, 101 predicted proteins | sample 8540591 | NCBI WGS metagenome assembly BNJV01 (sample SAMD00202457, study PRJDB9452) | human saliva metagenome | host: Homo sapiens
AAATGCCAAAAAAATAAATATATTGATATGGATATAACAAATTTGCCAACGCCAGCGTTTATAGTAGATGAGAGATTGCTTAAAAGAAATCTTGAAATATTGAAAAAGTGTAATTGACAGGACAGGATGTAAAAATATTGCTTGCACAAAAAGGGATTTTTCGATGTTTTACTTTTTATCCACTAATTGGGAAATATTTGAATGGAACTACGGCAAGTTCGCTATTTGAAGCAAGGCTTGGGTATGAGGAAATGGAATTAAAAAATACAGAAAGAAAACTGGAAACTCATATTTTTAATCCATCTTACAGGGAAGATGAATTTGATGAAATTATGAAAATTACAAATCATATTGTGTTTAATTCCTTTAATCAATGGAGAAAATTTAAAGATAAAGTAAGGGAATTTGAAGAAAAAAATGGCAAGAAAATTAGTTGCGGGCTTAGATTGAATCCGGAATTTTCTGAAGTTGAAACAGAAATTTATAATCCAGCGGGAAGATTTTCCAGATTTGGAGTGACGCTTGAAAATTTTAGGGAAGATGAGCTTGAAGGATTGGATGGATTTCATTTTCATGCGCTTTGTGAGCAAAATTCAGATGCCTTGGAAAATGTGCTGAAGATTTTCGAAAAAAAATTCGGGAAATATTTGTATGATATGAAATGGCTGAATTTTGGGGGCGGACATCATATTACAAGGGCGGATTATGATGTTGAGAAACTTATAAAATGGATAAATTATATTAAAGAAAAATATGATGTGGAGGTTTATTTGGAGCCAGGTGAAGCAGTTGCACTAAATACGGGATTCTTGGTTTCAGAAGTTTTGGATATTACAAAAAATGAGATGGATATTTTGTTGATGGATACTTCAGCTTCCTGCCATATGCCAGATGTAATTGAAATGCCATATCGTCCATTTATTTTTGGTTCAGGAATACCAGGAGAAAAAAAATATACTTATAGATTGGGAGGGCCTACTTGCCTTGCTGGAGATATAATTGGTGACTATTCCTTTGATGAGCCGGTAAAAGTGGGAGATAAGCTGATTTTTACTGATATGGCACATTACAGTATGGTAAAGACAAATACTTTTAATGGGATAAATTTGCCTGCGATTGCGGTTTATACTGAAAAAAAGGCGGAGTTGAGGTTATTAGAAGATTTACGTATGAGGATTTTTAGAAATAGATTGTCGTAATTTTTTTAAGTTAGATAATTAAAAATTAAATATAAAAAAACATTAAATATAAGTACAATAGACAAAAAGGCATAATAAATGATATAATAAGTAAATTTTTGACTAAAAATATATAACTTAATTTAGAGGAATAAAAAAATAATAATGAAAAAGATGATTATAGATAGAAGAAAAAAAGTATAATGCTTTGTGATGACTTGTATTATTTTTTTATGATGACTTATTCAAGTTTGATAGGAACGCCTAGTTTTTAGCCATAAATTGAGTGTTTTTTTGTAAATGAGAACAATTTGAGCCATGAAGATATTAGGGATCTGATTGTGAAGATTAATCAGTTTAAGAGCAGGGATAATAGGCGCTTTACACAAGAACTGGAAAAAGATTGGGAAAAGGAAGGAAAAGGAAAAAAATAATAATAACTTGTTTTTTTGTTTAAAGGGAATCAGGATATTATTTATTTTTGTAAATAAAAAAATTATCAGGATGATGGTAAAAATTTCTGGAGGCTCCCTAAGATATTTATGCTTTTTTAGTAAAAAGAATGAGAATAATTTGAGAATACGTGAATAAAAAAACTGAATATTTTTGTAATAAATGGATTTAATATATAATTTGAAAAAAATTTAATATGAGAAAGGAAAAAAATTATAAAATATGTTAAAAAAATTAGGAGAAAAAAATATTTGGTACATCAGATGATAGAGAAATAAAAAAAATGCAGAAATTGGTAAATAAAATTAATGAAATTGAACCGATTTTTGAAAAACTGACAGATGAGCAGCTGCAGCATAAAACTGTGGAATTTAAAGAAAGACTGGCAAAGGAGTCACTTGATGACATATTGGTGGAAGCATTTGCGACAGTGAGAGAAACTGCTAAAAGACTATTAGGAATGCGTCATTATGATGTTCAGCTTATTGGTGGAATGATTCTGCATAAGGGAAGCATTGCGGAAATGAAGACAGGGGAAGGAAAAACCCTTATGTCAACACTTGCAATTTATTTAAACGCATTGCCAGGAAAAGGAGTTCATGTTGTAACGGTTAATGATTATCTTGCAAAGCGGGATAGAGATATTATGGCTGGACTTTTTGAGTTTTTAGGGCTAACTTCAGGAGTTGTTGTTGGAAATATTACGCCAGAACAAAGAAAAAATGCATATAACTGTGATATTACTTATGGAACTAACAATGAATTTGGATTTGACTATCTGAGAGATAATATGGTTGGAGAACTTGATGAGAAGGTTCAACGTGGGCATAATTATGTTATTGTCGATGAAATAGATTCGATTTTGATTGATGAAGCGAGAACGCCGCTTATTATTTCGGGAGCTGCTGAAGAAACTACAGAGTGGTATAACACTTTTGCAGAAGTTGCTAAAAAACTTAAAAGAAGTTACAAGACTGAAGAAATTAAAGATAAGAAAAATACAGTTATCCCTGATGAAGACTGGGAAGACTATGAAGTTGATGAAAAGTCGCATACGGTTACGATTACTGATAAAGGGATTAAAAAAATGTTGAAAGAATATTGAAAAATTGAAAAATTTGTATTCGCCAGAATATGTTGAACTGACACATTTTTTGACACAGGCATTGAAAGCAAAGGAATTATTTAAACTGGATAGAGATTATATTATTAACGATGATAATGAAGTTATTATAGTTGATGAATTTACTGGGCGTCTTATGGAAGGAAGACGTTATTCAGATGGGCTGCATCAGGCTATAGAAGCTAAGGAAAAATTGGAAGTTGCAGGAGAAAATCAGACGCTTGCGACAATTACACTGCAAAACTATTTTTAGAATGTATGAAAAACTTTCTGGAATGACAGGGACTGCAAAAACAGAAGAAGATGAATTTAAACAAATTTATAAGTTAAAAGTTATTGTAGTGCCTACAAATAGACCTGTAGCCAGAGTTGACCTGCCAGATGTAATCTATATGAATAAAAATGCTAAATATAAAGCAATTGCAAGAAAAATAGAAGAGCTTTATGAAAAGGGGCAGCCAGTTCTTGTCGGTACAGCTTCAATACAACATTCTGAAGAAGTATCAGCACTTCTTAAAAAGGCAAAAATTCCGCATGAAATATTAAATGCAAAACATCACGAAAGAGAAGCGGAAATCATAGCACAGGCTGGACGTTTTAAAACAGTAACGATTGCGACAAATATGGCAGGACGTGGAACAGATATAAAACTTGGTGGAGATGCAGAGTCTTTTTGCTACAAAAAGTTGCAGTTAAGGGAACACCAGAATATGAAGATGTTTATAAAACTTATGCGAAGGAATGCGAAGAGGACAAAAAACGGGTTATCGAAGCTGGAGGGCTGTTTATTTTAGGAACTGAAAGACACGAAAGCAGACGTATTGACAATCAGTTAAGAGGACGTGCTGGACGTCAAGGAGATCCAGGAACATCTGAATTTTATTTGTCGCTAGATGATGACTTGATGAGATTATTTGGTGGAGATAAGTTAAAAGCAATGATGAAAATGCTAAAAATTGACGAAGATGAGGAAATTCGTCATAAACAAATCAGTAAATCTGTAGAAAATGCGCAAAAACGTATTGAAAGCAGAAACTTTTCATCAAGAAAAAGCCTTATTGAATATGATGATGTAAACAATACTCAAAGGGAAGTTGTCTATGAACAAAGAGATGCCATTTTGAAAAATGAAAATCTTAAGGAATTGATTACTGGAATGATTTCAGATACAGTGGACGATATTGTAAATTCAGCTTATGTTGGTGAAGGCAATGGAGAAAAGGACTTTAATTTATTGGCAGACAAACTTCAAGAAACATTTGAATATGAAATTTCAGAAGGCTTACAAGATGCAAGCGCTGAAGAAATTTCTGACAAAGTTTATGATGACTTGATAAAAGTTTATGATGAAAAGGAAGAAGCTGTTGGAAGTGAAGTATTTAGAAGAATCGAAAGATATATTATGTTAGAAGTGCTAGATTCCAAATGGCGACAACATTTGAAGGATTTGACAGAACTGCGTGAAGGAATAAGATTGCGTTCTTATGGACAAAGAAATCCAATTCACGATTATAAAATCGTAGCTTTTGATGTTTATAATGAAATGATAGATGCAATAAAACGTGAAACAAGTTCATTTATCCTTAAACTAAGAGTTCGTAGCGAAGAAGATACAAATAATTTGACACATGAAGAAGTTTCAAATGTAAAATACGAACATAATGAAAATGAAATGATTGGTGATGATGTTCCAAATGATGCGGCAAACGAACCAAGACGTCCGCTTTCACGAAGAGAAAGAAGAGAACGTGAAAGAAGAAATGTATAAAAAAATAAAAAGTATTTGATTAATAAAAACTACACTTAATACTAAACCTATTTAAAAAAACAGAGATTATATATGCTAACAAGGGTTTTTGACCCTCTTGCAAAAAAATTTATGATTAATCTGCTATTTAAATGGAAAAATAGTATAGAGTGTAGTTTTTTTATTCAATTATTTCTAAAATAGCTTCTGGTTTTTTTCAACTTTTTTTCTTTAGTCAGTTCAAAAGCCTCCAAGACCATATTTTTGAGATTCGATTATATTTTTTTATTGTCGTTATAGTAAATTTCAGCAATTTTTTTCATTTTTTTGCAATTTTTTTCTCCTGCCTTTTTTTAAAAAAATATTTATTCCCGCCGAATGATCGATCTCATCTCCTTTTTTTAGCACGTCCAGCCCCAATAATCATTGCAGCCTTCTCAATTTTTTTCTGTTTTTTTATTCTTTTTTTATATCCTGCACTTTCAGAAAAAAATTTCCATTTTATATTTGGCTTCTGGAAGCAAATCGTAATTATTTACAAGTTTCTTATTTCCGCCGCTTTCTCCAATAAATTCACCTAATATCCGTAATGCGCTTCCATTTTTTATAACTTTGTCTATTTTTTCATAAGCCTCGCAAAGTTCTGATATTTCACCTTTTTCCTTTAATGCAAGACCTGCGATTGTATAGACAACTTTTTTCACATCATCAGCACAGTTTCCCTTTAAAAAAATTCTATCGCCTCAATAATTTCATTTGCATTTCCAACTGCATATCCCAGCGGCTCATCCATATTGCTAAGCACAACCTTAACTTTTTCTGCCTGCTCCTTTGCCAATTTCCATCATTCGTTCTGCTAATTTTTTAGCTTGATCCAAATTTTTCATAAAAGCTCCATCTCCAACTTTTACATCAAGAATTATAACATCTGAATGAATTGCCAGTTTTTTGCTCATAATGCTGCTTGCAATTAGCGGAATACTTGGAACAGTTGCCGTAACATCACGTAAAGAATATAATTTTTTGTCAAGAGGGACAATTTTATTGCTGTAGCCCATAAGACCAATTCCAGTTTTGTTGGCAATTTTTGTAATTTCTTCTTTTGTCGTTGAAAATTTAAAGCCTTGAATTGATTCAAATTTGTCAATTGTTCCGCCAGTATGTCCAAGACCCTTTCCAGATAGTTTTACATTTGCCATTCCAAGTGCCGATAAAATGGGAGAAAGAATAACTGTAACTTTGTCGCCAACTCCGCCAGTGCTGTGCTTATCAACGAGAAATCTATTTATTTCATCAAATTTTATAGTATCTCCAGAATCTCGCATTAACATTGTAAATTTTTAATAATTCGTTTTTTTGTCATATCGTTGAAATAAACAGCCATAAGAAATGCCGCCATCTGATAATCGGGTATATTTCCCGATAAATACCCATTTAATAAAAATTCAATTTCCATTTCTGAAAGTTCGTTATTATCACGCTTTTTTTGAATTATGTCGACTGCTCTCATAAAATCATCTCCTATTTAATTTTTAAATTTTTCTAATAAAGAAAAAGGCTGTAAAAAGAATGATATTTAATTTTTTTATATCAATTCTAAAACAGCCGTTGGTAATTTTTTTGAATTTAAAGAAATATTATCTAATATAGATGTCAAATAATTATATTTATTGCTTTGAAATTATATTGAAGCGTTTTACTACAATTTTTTTCCATCTTTAATATCTTGTTTAATTTGTTCAAGACGTTTGATGTTTTTCTTCACCAATTTTATCCTTTTGTAAATTCAAAGTCTGTAGTTCCTACTCCATTTTCCTTGATTCCGAAAGTTTGGACTTTTGCTTGGAATTTTTCCTTCAACAGTAGATTTTTATAACATCGAATACTGCATTGTCAACATATTTCATCATAGAAGTTAAGATTGTTCCAGGATATAGGGAATCTTGGTTAGAATCTACACCAATTCCATAAACATTTTTTTCTTTTAACTGCTTGGAATACTCCAAGTCCGCTTGCTCCAGCTGCGTGATAAATTACATCTGCACCTTGTTGAATTAATGTTTCTGTTTTTTTGCTTTAGCTGATGCCTTAGTCATTGAAAGAATTGCTTCCTCCGATATAAACAGGTAAAAACTTTGATGCTAGGTTTTATATATCTTGCACCTTGTGCATATCCAGCATAAAATCTGTTAATTAATTCAGATTCATTTGCTCCGACAAATCCAATAGTTCCTGTCTTGTCCATCATTCCGGCTAATGCACCTACAAGGAATGATCCTTCATGTTCTTTAAACAAGATAGAAGTAACATTTGGAAGGCCAGTTACAGTTGCGTCAATTATTGCAAATTTTTGATCAGGGAATGCTTTTGCTACTGCAACTAACGAATCTTTCATTGTATAACCAACTGCGATAATCAAGTCAAATTCTCCAGTTTCTGCAAATTGTGTCAATGCATTCTTTGCTTCTGTCGCTGGATCTTTTGGCTCATATTCTTTAAAAGAAATCCCAAGTTCCTTCTGAGCCTTTTGTAATCCTCTAAAAGTTGCATCATTAAACGATTTGTCACCTTTTCCACCTGTAGAGTAAACTACTGCAACAGATTTTTTAGAATTTGTTGAATCAGTAAAAGTTTTTCCATCTTTTACCTGCTCTCCAGTAGCCGGCTTATTTCCACAAGCTGCGATTAACATTAGTGCAAAAAAATTACACTAAAAAAATTGTTACAATTCTTTTCATTTTCTCCTCCTAAAAAAATTTTTATATTTTTTTCTATAATTAATTATACCCCATTTTTTTGAATTTTTTTAAATGATTTTTTTAAAAATTTTTTTATTCAGTATTTAATTATTTTTTTCGTTCCAAAATGTTTTTCTCATATATAGCAAGCAAGGGACTAATATCCCTTACTACTTAAAATTAATAAATTGCTCTAAATCCAATTCCGCCTCTAATATTATTTCCCTTAGTATCATATCCAGCATTCACTGTAACACCAAATCTAGTATTGTCAACCCCGATATTCAAGTCAAATTTACCATTTCCACGTCTGTCGTCTTTTTCGCCTCTTATTCCAAACCAGTCAGCATTTGTATATCTTACTTTTCCTTGATTGTTTACATCTCCAACTTTTCCAAGTTCGTTTTCATAAGCGGCTGTAACTCCAACAGTCAAGTTTGTTCTTACTGCAAGTGGCTGAACATATTTAAATTCTACTCCAGCTTCAGGCTTAACCGAGAAGTAATCATTACCTTTAACTTGAAGTCTCATTTCTCCCGAATCTTCCTTTATGCTGTCAAATCTTCCGTATTCCATCTTCAATGCCCCGTAAGGTCTTAGATGTGTTCTTTCGCTCATTCTTATATCATAGCCTAGTTCATTTTTTAATGCGGCTCCATAAGAATTGTAATTTGATTTTGCCTGGAATATGTCATCAACGACTAAGTATCTACGTTTCATATTGTTAATTCCTGCAAACACATCTCCGCCAATTGTCCATTGCAATGCTCCGTTATAATCCTTCTTAGGTGACATTGTCTTAAATATTCCAGCTTTTATCATTGTCTGGTCTTCTCTTGAACGTCCGATGTCCTTGAACTTGAATCTGTTTGTTACAGCTCCTGCGTACCATCCGCTAGAATTACCCATCTTGATCTTTTCATCTTCATGAACATAAGCTACTCCGTAGGCATTGCTTGTATAGTCAATAATTCCAGCAGTATCTGTATTGTACTCATCTCTTATTCCAAATGCCTTAATCTTGTTGTTTTGTTTAGTTGGATTTTGCCAGTTATGTTTTAAATATCTGAATTCCTTATCAAGCATACTTCCAGTTGCATTTATTCTTTGTTGCAAGTTTCCATATTGGTGTCCCATCATTTCGTCTGTTGCTTGATAGAATAATATCTTTTCATTTTTACCAATTCCATTTAATTTTTGGAATAATTGATTTTCTCTTGTTCCAAGTGCTTCCACACCATATCTTTGTTCCAATCCATCAAGGAAATTATAAGTATCTGTGCTATTTACAGGTGTACCTTCATTACCTGCAAATGCTGTATAAGGTATTTTAGCTAAATATACATTTCCTATTTCTCCTGTACTTTGATCGATTGTAGCTGTTGAAATCCATGATGCTGAACCTGAATAAATATCCCATTTTGTAATTTGAGGATTAGCGGCTATTACATCATTATATGGTTTCAATATTCCTTGATCTACTTTTATGTATTTGCTTTGAGTATTCATTGCAGCTTCTGCTCCAATTATTAAATCTGCTTTTTGAACTTTTATCGCACTTAATCCATTAATAGGATTTGTTCCTCTCAATGTATCAACATACATTCCTATACTTGATGTCATAGCATCCACATTTTCAGCTATTTTAGGAACAACTGTTGGATTTACAATGTTTCCAGATGGATCAAGTATTTGAGCTTCCAATGCTCCTGCAGGAGCAACTATTTGAACTCCACCTACGCTTTTTCCTGTTGCTTTTTCCTCCCTAGCACAAATTCTTTTTCAGCTCCACCTGTTACAGTAAAGTTACCATAGTTTTTTTAATTACACCTCCAGTTGTTCTAAAGAAAGCATAACCTTCATCTGAATTTATTATAACATTACCATAGTTAGTAAATTCAGAATTTTTTCTTACAACTACTCCTACAGCTTTTTTAGGAGCTCCTACAGTTGTTATTGTTCCGTAGTTAAATCCTTTTGCTCCTTCATCAAGATAGATACCCATAGCTCCATCAGCTTCAAGGTTTATTGTCGCTCCTGAACCTGGTGCAGTACCGTTATACATAGTTGTTCCAACACCTGTTCCATACATACCTAAGCTATTTTTACCTTTTACATTGATTGTACCTTCATTGACAATATTTCCAGTATATGCTGGTGTCGTAGCATCTCCTGCATATCCTGCTGCCATACCTATTGAATATCTTGAATTTGGTACATCAGAATCACCTACTGTTATTGTTCCACCAATATTTTTAGCTGTACCTCCATTTATACTGTATATTCCTACATTTCCTATTCCATTTCTTAAATCCATATCAGCATAGTTATTAACTGTTCCAGCAGAATATATTCCATAGTTATCTCCTGAAGTACCAATTGCTGTAAGTTTTGTATAATTATCAACTGTTCCAGTGTTATCTCTCGAATAAACATATATTGAACTATCATTTAGATCAACACTATTTATATTCGATATAATATGGTTTCCTTGACCTACATTAGAGAATCCAAATGAATCAGCACCTATAATCATATTTGATCCAGCACCTGCTGTTACTGTTTGTCCGTTTCCAGCTGTATACACTCCTACTCCTGAATTTGATCCAACTGACACTGTTCCAGAAGTTAAATTAATGTTTCCACCTTGAGAATAAATTGCTGTTCCTTGTGATCCAGTTGTAATATTTCCATTATTAGTAACACCATATCCATAGATTCCTACTGCATTATCTCCTACTGCAATATTTCCTGAATTTGTTATATCGTTATTTGTCTTAGCGTATATTCCTATGTTTGGAGTATTTGGATTAGAGGCATTTCCTAATGTTATATTTCCACTATTATTTACATCTGTGTTTTCTGAAATAATACCGAAATCTTTTTCTGTTGATGATCCTGTTATTGAACCGCTATTAGTAAATGTTCCTCCACCATTTGCAAATATTCCTATAAGTCCTCCTGTAGTTCCTGTACTATTTACAAGATTTACATTTGTACCATTTGTACTATTTGCAACATTGTATATAATTCCCATTCCTCTTCCTGTATTGCTTCCAGAATATTTATATTCCAATGTCGATGATGTTGGCAATGTTGAATTTCCTGTTAAGTAAATTCCCACTCCTCCATCTTTTGTTTCAATTCCGTAATTACTGTTCAAATTAACAGTAGAATTTTGAGCATAGATTCCAATACCATTTGCTCCAACTTTAATATCTGATGATCCTGTTCCTGTAACAGTAATAATTCCTCCACTTCCTGAATTTGAAGAATCTGTCACAGCTATACCTACTCCTCCATCTCCAAGTGAAAGTGGTTTACTATTAGTAACTGTTATTTCATTCAATGCTACACCTTTGTTATCATCTGCAAATATTCCTATTCCATTATTTCCAGCAACATTGATTGCACCGTCATTTATTATTTCTACAGCTTTTCCAGCGGCTCCTGCATCTTTTCCGTATGCTTGTGGTGTTGATCCTGTAGCCATTCCCACTATTCCATATCCAGAATCTGTGATATTTATAGTTCCTGAAGAAGTATTTTCAAGTTTACTTCCATTCGTTCCATACATTCCTACACCCTTATCAAGGTTTATTGTTCCTTTATTTGTAATTGTACCATAGCTTACATTTGTTGCAGCTTTGCTTAATGAACTTCCTGTTATGTTAATTGTTCCTTGGTTGTCGTATCCAGAATCAGCATTACTTGTAGCTGTTGTTGATGATGCCATTGCAAGACCTGTTCCAGTTGTAGAGTAAACTGTCACTCCTGGATTTATTGTAACTTTTTCTCTTACAAGATTAACATTATCGAATGTATCTGCAGCAGTGGTATTTCCTAACTGTGCGTTTCCAGCTATTACAAAAGTTCCATCTGAATAATATACTTTATATCTTGAAGGATCAGCAGTAATGCTTCCAAATTTTGTAGTACTCATAACATCAGTTGCAAGGCTTCCAGAGTTTGTCCATGTTACAGTTGGTCCTCCAACTGTATTTTTTACAATTTTTGCATCTCCTGTTACTGTTAAATTAACATTACTCATACCATTATATCTTGTAGTAGTCCCTGATGTTGCTGAATAGTCACTGGCAGCTCCCACAAGTATAGTTCCTTTACTCATATTAATATTAGTTGTTCCTGTAATATTAACTTTTGAAGTTGCATCAGCATAGAATGGAGTTGTGTTATCTACACCATTACTTCCAATATTTATGCTTCCTCCTCCAAATTTAACAGTTCCACCATTTATTGCGGCTATTCCTGCACTTTCTCCTGTATTTATAGCACTTCCTGTACCATTAATTTCAACTTCTCCGCCCTTAGCTAAAGCTCCAAGTCCATTTATTGTAGCATTTCCGCTAACAGTAACTTTTGAACCAGCACCATCAGCATAAGCTCCTATATTTTTATTCTTTTCTAAAGCTGTAGCTGCATCACTTGCCGCCCATTCATCTTTAGCTTCTATGTTTCCTGTAATTGCTATATCTCCTCCATCTTTTGAATATGCAATTACTGAACCGTATCCGTATGCTTTTGTATTTTTAGCAGTTATTTTACCTCCATCTGCCACATAGGCAACTGGATTAAATTTAGTTCCATTAATTTCAGCATATTTAGCTGACATTTCAACATCTACACCAAAGTTTATTTCAGATTTTTCATTTTGAAGAGCTGATTTTGTTGCCGAAGACATTCCTGATGCTCCAGAAGAAGGTACACCCATACGTGTAGTTGAATCACTCCATTTACCTTTTGCATAACCGATTATAGTTCCTATTGCCGCTTCATTACTACTATCCTGAGTAGAACTTACAATTTTATTATCATTCGTATATGATGCATGATTTTTATTATAGTCAACTATTGCATCTGTTCTCAATGCTATTCCATTTTTCCCTTCAGTATGACTATTCGTAGGCATTGCAACATCAACTTGTGTACCCCTTTCTGATGCAATCATTATGTTTCCTTTTGAATATTTACCAAATGTTACATCTATATCATTTACATAAAGAGCATGCACAGGATCCTTATCAACATAAGCAAAGTTATTAGTAGGATCAACTGCTCCTAAATCTTCAGAAGGTTTAATTCCTGCTCTTTGTCCTGATTGTGCTAAAATTCCTACATTGTTTTCAACATATTTATCATCACCACTACCTATGTTTCCTGCTGATGTCTGAGTTGTTGCAGATGAATTTAAAGCTAACTGTTCTCCTATTCTTGCACTTGGTTTTAACTCTCCCTGATAAATTCCTATTTTTGTTTTTTTCCAGCTGTCATATCTATTAGCACCATCATTATAAATTGATGTACGTGAATATCCTGCAGTCCCATCAGGTAGTAAATCACTAAAATACATTATTACGTTTCCATCTCCATAAGATTCAGGTGCAGTTTTAAGATTTACTATCGGAGTCATTCCTGTACCATACATGTCGACTATATTTCCACCCTGTCCTATAAGATTTTCAAAATTTGGAGAATAACCTAATCCAGAATAAACAAGATTGTTTCCACCCTCAAGTTTATATGTTCCTGTACTTGTTATATTAAAACTTCCTGATAATCCCATTACTGAGTAAATAGCATTTTTTTGTGATTTTATGTCAGCATCCACATGTCCAATAAATGTTCCTCTTTGTGCGAACGAGTTATAATCTGGCGTGTTTCGAACTACTCCATAATAAGATGAAGGATAAATATAAAATATCGTATTTTCATTCCCCTCTACATCTAATTTTATATTTTTAAATACTAATTTAGGTGCATGCCATGTTTCAATAGAGAACATTGCCGCTCTTCCTTTTAAATACCCTTCTATATCATGCAGAGTTCCATTCCATACCGTATGTAATGCAATTCCACCTTTTTTATTTACTGTCCCTAGTAAATTTGTTCCATTATCATTTATATCTCCAGCGACATAAAATTTAACTGGATCTGTAGCAGAAGCTCCTCCATAGGTAAATCCTTTTACAACTGCTGTATTTTCATCTCCTTCTTTTATTCCTGTATTACATGTTGCTGGAGTTAACGTTCTACAAGATCCTGTTTTATTATTTATACGCCATATAGCTGCCTTTCCATTATATTCAATAGGAGTTCCACTATTTACAATTTTATATCCTTTCCCATTGCTTATTCCTCCTGTATCTGGTTTCCAACCTAAAGAATAAACTGTATTTGCTGCCTCTGTAGTAGTCAATCCTTCATAATCACCAAACCTACCAGTTGTAAAACTAAAATCATTAAACGGCTTAGTATTAGGCTTCGGTAAGTTCAATGTAACTGTTGGCGGAACAATTGTTGGTGGTGCCGCAGCTATTGGTGTTGGCGCTGAAATTGAAAGTACTGGTGCATTCGGTGCATTTACTGGTCCTAATGTTATATTTAAAGGCTTTTTGTCAATCATTCTAGGTTTTATTCCTGCACTAAGCTCTAAAGAGATAATAGGTTCTTCTACCTTTATTGAGCTTTCAATACCGTAGCTTGTCTTTAATCCTGTTCTGTTATTTGTAGATGCTGATCTTGGATTGACAGACAAACCTAATAATGATTGATAGTTTCTGCTTATTGGTGAAACGTATCTGTTAAACTTATTTGAATCTCTCTCAAAAATACCTTCATAAGGATATTTTTGTTTTTTATCTCCTCTTCCCTTGTATGTACCGTTCCAGTTGTTATAAAAACTATTAACTCCATATTGCCAGCTTGACCAAGGCGACTTAACTACATGATCTCCTTGTTCCATTAGCTTGATTAGTTCCATATTTGATTTTTTTAGAAGTCTGTCGTTTTCTTTTCGGACTTCCGTGAATTGATTGTGTATATCCTTTATTGATGTAGTGATGACTTGTTTTTGATTTTCGATGCTTTTGCCCGTTTCAGCAGAAAACGAGTTGTTTGCAATGTTTATAGCACCTGTAATCAAAAATATAATTAATGCTGAATCTGTATACTTAAAATCTTTGCATTTTTTTAGCAAATGAGCATAAGTCTTTTTTTGCCTTTCTTAAATTGTTTGTCATTTCTAATCTCCTTTTTTTCTAAATTTTTGATAGTTATTTGTAAAAAGTAGAAGACTTTTAATAAATACAATATGTTTTAATGCTTGTCTTTGCTATCTTTTTCGCTTTCTGGCAAGCAGTTTTGACATAAATAATTTATTTGCTTTTTACAATAACTTACTAAATTTTTGATACTAAAAACTATTTGAAAAAAATAGACAAAGATGTTTTTTTATTCTTTGAAAAACCCATGATTCCAACAGGAAAAATAGTATCGTTTGTTTATTTTGGAATCTAAATTCATATTTTATCGCTCTAAAAAAATCAGCTCTGGTCATCATTTTTTTAAAAATCAAATTAATAAAAAAATCAACCAAAGTTAAGTTCAAAACAACCTCTCATCTCCTTTAAATCCAGCTTCAAAGCACATTTAATATGAAAAACAATCCAAAAAAATATTTCTGTTTCATTATATTATATCATAATGGCAAAATATTTTTTTCAAATATTTTATATAAATATTTAATAAATATTAATTATTATTTAAATTTAAAAAGTGGGAGAGTTTATAAAATGTTTTGATAATAGATATGTTCGATAAGCTAAGTTTTTCTTATCTATACAAGGGTCTTAACCCCTTGCTTCAAGATATTTATTTTTATTAAATTCTAAGTTTGTGTAGTTATCGAACAGGTCTAATAATGTCAAGTGATAATATAATTAAATCGGTCTAAAATTGAACTTTTTAAAGATAAAAAAAACTTAGGGTTGTCAAACATATTTATCAATGAAAATTATATTAAAAATTTTTTTATTCTGTCAAAGTAGAAAAAAATAAATTGGAAAAAAATAGCAAATTTGCTATAATATAAAAAAAATGAAAAAAATTTGGGAAAATGGAGAGAAAATTAAGTTGAAACAGGAAATGGATTTTTGGAAAAAAATAAAAAAATGAATATTTTTAGCGTAGGCGGGGAATTATGAAAAATTAGTTGCGGCGGTGAAGGCTGGAGCTAATGAGGTATTTTTTTGGACTGAAGCGGATTTGGGGCTAGAAGGAATAATGAGAATTTGGCTATGCAGGAAGTGTTTGATGGGATTGACTATGCTCATTCACGTGGGGTTAAGACGCTTATGACTTTGAATACGATTTTTGAAGGACAGCGAAATTAACAGTATGTATAATAATGTTAAAAAGAGTTTATGAACACGGAATTGATGCTGTTATTGTACAGGATCTTGGATTTGTGAAATTTTTAAAGGAAAATTTTTCCAAACTTAAAAAAATTCACGGAAGTACACAGATGACTGTGGCAAATCACGTGGAAGCCAATAAATTAAAGGAACTGGGCCTAACTCGTGTCTGTCTTGCGAGAGAGCTTTCCTTTGAAGAAATAAAAAGTATCCGTGAAAAAACTGATATAGAGCTGGAAATCTTTGTATCAGGTTCGCTTTGCATTTCCTATTCTGGAAATTGCTATATAAGCAGCTTTATTGGGGGAAGAAGTGGAAATCGTGGACTTTGTGCATATTCCTGCCGTAAAAAGTTTACAGATGAAAATGGAAAAAGCGCATATTTTTTAAGTCCAAATGACCAGCTTCTGCAGGAAAAGGAAATTAATTTACTGAAAAGCATTGGAATTGATGCGATAAAAGTTGAAGGGCGGAAAAAATCGAGCGAATATGTTTATGAAACCGTAAGTTATTACGATAATATTTTAAAAGGTACTCCACGACCGACAGAAAGCTACAAGCTCTTTAACCGTGGGTATTCAAAGGGATACTTTTATTTGGATGACAAACTTATGAACTTTAAATATTCTTCAAATTTTGGATATTTTCTGGGAGCGAGAATTGGAGAGTCAAATAACTTTAAAATTGATGATGAATTAATTTTTAGGAGATGGAGTTCAATTTGTAGATGAAAAACTTTGAACAAATTGGCGGAGAATATGTAAATAAAATTCGGATTATTGAAGCTTATGAAAATGGAAATAGCGAGAATAGGGAGTTTGGAAAAAAAGAGTCTGAAAAGAAAAAAATAAAAAAACAGAATCCAAAAAAAGTAAAGGCAAGGAAAAACGATGATAAAAAAAGCTGAAGAAAAAAACTTCAAAAAGCTGATAAATATGATATTATTTCCATTGGAAAAATTGCCAAAAGGGACAAAGTATATTTATAAAAAAATTATTCTAAAGAGATTAACGACAGAATTATTCATAATATAAAGGTTTCCAAAAAGATATGCGGCTGTTAATGCAAAAATTGCTGGCAAAAAAAGGGCAGGAAATTGAACTTACACTGGAAATTGAAAACTTGAAAAATGAGATAATTTCTGTTACGAAAAAGGGAATATTATCGAGCAGGATGCCAGAAAATTAATTACAAAGGAGCAAATTGCCGAAAAAAATTGGAGAGTTAGGGGATACAACTTTTGAGCTTGGGAAAATTCAGATTGACTATGATGGAACTTCGTTTATTCCCTTTAGTGAACTGAAAAATTTGAAAAGGGAATGTGTTTCAGAACTTTTGGAAAAATTGCTGGAATCATATAAAAGAACAGCTGCTGAGCGAAAAAAATATGATTTTGAATTAAATAAAAATTCTGAAAGCAAGGAAAATGAAAATACAGAAAATAAGAAAAGGCCTGTTATTTCAGCACTTGTTGCGAATGATGAGCAGGAAAAAGCCTGTCGTGAAACGGGAATAACAAAAATTTACCGAAAACAGTTTGATGTTGCCAAAGAAAAGAACTTGTCTAAAGCAGATAAAATAAAAAAATTGGAACAAATTTAGTTTCTAACCTTTATCAGGCAATCATGGGAGAAAAAAACTGGAGCAAGAGGGCAGTCCTTAGATTGGAACTTAAACGTTTTTCAATAATCATACAATTGAAATGTTTTCTAACTTTAAAAAAATTTAGAAACCGTATTTTTTTATCGCCAGAATTAAGCTATCGACAGTTAAAAAAACATAAAATCTGATAAATTGAAAAAAAGGGTCTTGTGATTTACGGTTATCTAAAAAGGAATGTATATTGAACATAAAAATTTTTTTGATGAGAATTACAAAGAATTGGAAGGAGAATTTTATGATAAGTATAAAATTGTGAAAAATGAATTGGATAATATTGAGCTTTTATTTGGATAAGCCGATGAATTTGATTCCAAGGCTAGATGAGATTTACGAACTGGATTTGGATGAATTGAGGCTGGATTTTACGTTTGAAAATGCTGATGAAGTAAGAAAAAAATTATAAAAAGCGTTGATACGAAAAGTGGAAAATATACTCCTTATGCTTTTTGAGCAGGGAGTTTTATAAATTTTTTTAAAATTAAAGGATGAACCTTGAAATTGAGAAAAGACAGAAATATCTGGAAAAAGTTATATTTACTTTTAGGTGCATCGATTTTTTTGTGCATTATGCTCTAGTTATTTTATTTAGTATTTTAATATTAGTAAATATTTTTTTACAACTGGCGAATATAAAAAAAGATATTTAAAGATAAATCGCTTATTACTGTGGGAATTGTTCTTGGATTTTTCCCTTATAACATCTGCCTTTTTACAAAAAAATATTTTTGGGATTAATAGCAATTCCAATATTTTTTTGTGCATTATAGTTGGACGTTATTATACATTGATTGTAGATGTGGAATTTAAAAAAATAATTTGGAATGGATGGCAAAATTTTTCTGGAATATCGCTTTTTATTGGAATTGGTGAATTTCTATTCACGCATAACAGAGTAGGATATTTTTGCATATTTTAATCCAAATTATCTTGGAAGCATTATGATGATGTCGGCAATTATAAATTTATATTTTACTTTTTGAAAAAAAAGGTCAAAAAAATTAATTTTTGCTGTATTTATTATGAATATTTTTAACAATCCTGATAACAGGCTCAAGGTCATCGCTAATTGCAGTGATTCTTGGAGTGTTTGTACTTTTTTTCTATTTTTTTGAAAAAGAAGATATTTTTGCAGGATTAATTTTAATGCTATTGTCATATATTTTTAGGAGTAATTTCAGGAGTTTTTTTCCATTTTTGCGAGAAAGCACGCTAATAGAGTATTTTTTTGGCTAAGAGTAGAAATTATTGATATGGCAATTAGAATTTTCAAAAAGAACGAATCTTTTATACGGACACGGAAACTTTTTTTACTATAAATTTACGAATTACGTGTATCCACATTCACATAATGCATTGGTAGAATTGCTTTTTAAGCTACGGATTAATTGGAACGATAGCTTTTGCTTACTGTATTTTTTTACGATATTTATACGATATTTTTAAGAAACGACAGAAATAATGTCTTAAAAAAATTGCTTTAATTGCTGGGATTGTAGTTCATAATTTTACTGATTTTTGCGATTTTTTTGGATACAGACTGTGCTTTTTATTCATTATGGCTCTGGCTTATAAGGAAAAAAATGAAAAAAATACGTGGCTATAGACAAATACGAAATAAATAAAAAATCAAAAACAAGAAAGGAACAAAAAAATGAGAGATAACATATATGTGGGACTTGTCCACTATCCTGTATACAATAAAAAAATAACGCAGTTGTAGCGACTTCCGTTACAAACTTTGATATACACGACATTTCCAGAACATGCAGAACTTATGATATAAAAAAATATTTCATAATTACTCCAGTTGATGCCCAGAAGGAGCTGACAGGCAGAATAATCGGCTACTGGACTGAAGGAAACGGAATAGAATTTAACAAAAATCGAAACGAAGCCTTTGAAAATACAGAACTTGAAGATTCTGTCCAAAGTGCAGTAGAAACAATTGAGAAAATCGAAGGAAAAAAGCCAAAAATCATTACAACTTCAGCAAAAAAATTTTTCCCAAATACTGTAGGATATGCTGATTTAGGCAGGGAAATAGTCGAAGATGACACTCCATACTTAATTTTATTTGGAACTGGATGGGGACTTACAAGTGAAATTATGGATTTGTCCTACAAAATTTTAGAGCCAATCCGTGGAAAAACCCAATATAATCATTTGTGTGTCCGAAGTGCTGTCTCAATAGTTTTAGATAGACTGCTAGGCGAAAATTAAATTAATAAAAAAATATATAGAAAAATCTGGAAAGGAGAGAATGAGCAGAAATATGGAAGCAAAAAAATAAAGGACTAGTAGGAATTGTAGTAGTCAGCCACAGTAATACACTTGCAGAAGAAGTTATTAGCTTTTGTAAAAAGTGTTCAAGCAAGAGGATTTTGCCTTGGAAAATGGGGAAATGCGAAAAAGAGAAGTTTATGGAACAAATGTTGAAAAATGTAAAGCAGGCCATAATCCGTGCTGACAAGGGAGCAGGAGTGCTTGTCTTTGTCGATATGGGAAGTTCTGTATTTAATGCAGTTAAGGCAATAAAAGGAATTGGGAAGGGCAAGTTGAAGCTAAAATTGCAGATGCTCCGTTTTTTTGGAAGGGGTAATTTCAGCAGTTGCAGGTAATTTTGATGGAATTGACCTGGATGATCTGAAAATAATTGCTGAAGATAGCAGAAAATTTACAAAAATTAAAAAAAGGAAATCTAATTAAAATAAAAATTAAGAAAGCGAGAAATAATAGTAAATAATGGAAAACTTAGTAAATATAGGAACAATTGTTGGAACACACCATTTACGGGGAAGTGTCAAAATTAACTCAATTTTTGAAAACATCGAACTTATTCAAAATGAGCGTGTTCTTCTTGAAAAAGATGACAAAAAAAGATTGCTTACTGTAAAAAATGTAAAAAAAGACTAAATGAAAAAAAGCAATTTTAGATTTTTGAAGAAATTGGCAATGTCGACAGTGCAAAAGGAACTAAATGGCTATAAAGTTAAAAATTAGACGTGATTTATTGCCGGAAAAAAAGTGAAGATGACTTTTATGTAAAGGATTTATTTGGACTAGAAGTATTTTCTGAAAACAATAAAATTGGTGAAATTGTTGATGTAATGGAAACCGCTGCCCATAACATTTTAATTATCGAAGATATTGATACTAAAAAAGAAATCATGATCCCGCTAATTGATGAATTTGTAACAAAAATTGACTTTTCCAAATGGGAAAAATTGAAGTAACTCTAATTGATGGAATGCGAGAATAATAAAATCTAATATAATTTTTATTAGATGTGTCATTAAATTCTATTTTTTAAAATTATTATAAAAAGGAGTAAAATCAATGAAATTTAGCGTACTCACATTATTTCCAGAATTATTTGAGCAATATTTATCACAAACAATCCTAAAAAGAGCAAGTGATAAGGACATCATCAATTTTAATATCGTAAACATTAGAGATTATGCCAGAAATAAGCATAGCCAGATGGATGACATCCCTTTTGGTGGCGGTGCAGGAATGGTTCTAAAGCCAGAAGCCTACTGGAACTTCTTTTACGAAAACTACAAATTTTACAGCAATGAAAATAATGAAAATTCAGAAAAGCCTTACGTAATTTTCTTATCTCCGCAAGGGAAACAACTGACCCATAAAAAAGTTACAGAACTTTCAGAAAAAGAGGAAATTGTCCTTATTTCAGGGCGTTACGAAGGATTAGACCAAAGAGTAATTGATAAATTTGTAGATGAAGAAATTTCCATTGGCGATTATGTGCTGAGCAGCGGAGATTTGCCATCTCTTGTAATCATGGATTCTGTAATCCGTATAAAAGAAGGTGTAATAAAAAAGGAATCTTTTGAAACTGACTCATTTTATAACGGGCTTTTGGGATTTCCACAGTATACAAGACCTGTGGAAATTGATGGCTATACTGTTCCAGAAGTCTTGCGAAGCGGAAATCATGCTAAGATTGATGAATATCGGTTAACAAAGTCTATTGAAAAAAACTATTCAAAATCGGAAGGATCTGTTTGAGAAAAAAATTGTCTGAAGATAAAGAATTTTTTTGAAATTTTATGAAAAAAATATAAATTTAAATTAAAATAAAAAGGATTTAATTAAAAAAATTTGATTAAGTTTATTTGCCTCTATATTTTTACTCTGTTTTTCGTTTAAATAAAATTTGAAAAAAACTTTATTTTTATATGGTATAATTAAAGTAATAACAAAATATTTAGGCGATTGTAAAAATAAAAGCGGTAAAGATTGAATAATAGCAGTATTTATAATCACAAGGAGTAAGAATCCTTGTTAGTGAACGAAGAAAAACTAAGCATAAAAAAATATTGTGTTTATCGAGTTTTTTTAGAATTTTTACAAATGGCTAATGAAATATTAATTAGGAGGAAAGTATTATGTATTTAATTGATTTTTTTAGAAAGTTATTTAAATCCAAAAAAATATTGGAATCATTATATGGCTCTTCTTTAATTCTTTAATGTTTATTATTCCATTTATGTCAATATGTCCTGACTATCCAATATTAGGTTTGCTTTTTTTGGAATAGTTGTATATGTTGGTACGATAGCTATTGCTTTATCTTCATTAGGAGAATGGTTTTTTTAGGCTGATAAATGGATGTAAGAAAAATAATTGATCCGAGGATTTTTTTAATCGTTTAGTTCCATTATTTAACGAAGTTTATGCCAGAGCTAAAATGAAAGATCCAATCTTATCTCCCAATGTTAAATTATATATGATAAATGATACTTATCCCAATGCTTTTGCATTAGGAAGAAATACAGTCTGTGTAACAAGAGGTTTGCTATACTTAGATGATGAGGAAATCAAAGGAATTTTTTTGCTCATGAATTTTTCACATCTATCAAAATGAAAGATACTGATTTTTCTTTTTATTCATCTATATTGGGAATTTAGTTATGACATGTGGATTTATGATTGCCAGAGCAATGATTTGGATAATTAGCTTTTTTTTAGGAGTGGCAACCAGTGATCATGATGATTATGATGTCGTTAAAGGTCTTAGAGGTTTGATTTTTGCACGTTTAGCAGATCTTCTTTATGTAATAGCTGTTGGATTGTATACGAAATTAGGACTTATTTTTAGTACGACATTCTATGAGAAAGCAAGAATATGAAGCAGATAAATTTGCGTATGACTTAGGTTATGGCGAACAGTTAAGAGATGCATTGACGCAATTACAAGATACAAATGAAGCTCCTAAAAAATTTGCAGCAAATCTAATGTCAACTCATCCAGATATATTTTCAAGAATTGATAAACTGAATATGTATCTCTTTCAAAAATGGCTCTGAAATTATAATTTTTTTACGAGAATACCCAAACAAATGACCCCTAAATTATAATTTTTACGAGAATGCTCAGACAAATGGTCCCTAAATTATGATTTTTTTATGGGAATACACAGACAAATGACCCTGGAAATTATAATTTTTACGAGAATGCTCAGACAAATGGTCCTGGAAATTATGATTTTTATGGGAATACCCAGACAAATGGTCCTGGGAATTATGATTTTTATGGAAATGCCTAGACAAATGACCCCAAATTATGATTTTTATGGAAATACCCAGACAAATGGTCCCAAAATTATGATTTTTTATAGAAATACACAAACAAAAAAATTCTTCAAATAAAAAAATTCAAAAAGCTTTATTACCTCTTCTTTACATATTAATTGCATGCTTAGTAGGTTATATGTTTTTTTAAAATGAATAATAATAATACAGTGGCTATCAAACATACAATTCCCTAGTAGCTCTCAAAAAAACAAGTTATAGAACAGAATAATACAAAAGAAAATAATAACGAAATACATCTGAAAGATGATAATCAAACTAATACAAATTCACAAGATATTTCTGATATTAATTTAGCTAGTAAAGATTTTTTTCAGGATTTAGTGAACAACCCTCACAAAAATATGACAGATTTAGAGAATATTAATTATTTAGCATCAAATTTACCATCAGCAGATTTTTTTGAGAGCAAATTTTAGCCCTGAAGAATTAGCTTTTATTAAGAAATACGATATATGCCAAATATAATCGTAGATTTCAGACTCCTAAATATTCTAGTTATTTTAGCAGAAAAAAACATGGTATCGGGGAGAATACAATGAAGTAAGTGAAAGAAATTTTTTTCGCAAGATGAGTTTGATTTATTGAATAATATTCTAATGGCAGAAGGAAAATCAACACTTAGCAGATAAGTTTTTTTATATCTGAAATTGTAAAAATTTTTAAAAAGTTACAGATTTATCTGAAACAGAAAAAGATAAAAATATTGGCTGAAAAAAATAAAGCAATTAATCTTGATATATACTGAACCCTGTTTAAAATAGAACCTCTAAAAAAATTATATAAATCTAGGGTTTGAGTAAAATAGTCATAATTTTTTTGAGTTCAGTTTTTAAAGCAGTTTTACAAAAAAATTAGTATATATAGAATGTTAAAAAAATTTAAAGTTGAAAAAAAGACACCCTAGGGTGTGCCTTTTTTTATTTGTTATTCAAATGAAATTACTAGTTTTTTTACCAATGCAGCAGCCAATTTTTTATGTTTTTTTAGTGAAGGATTGGCATTTCCGTTTTCTATTTTGCTTATATCTCCTTGTGTTATCCCAGTCAAATCGGATAATTCCTTTTGTGTAATATTTTTTTATCTTTTCTTGCTTCAATAATTTCTTTTTATAATTTGAAATTCTGCTTCAAGATATTCATATTCTTTTCTAAACCCTTCATCTTTTAATAATTTTTTTCTTCAAAAAGACCAACTACATCCCTAACTTCATCCATCTTGGCAGTCGCAATACTTCTAGCCTTAACTGCACCCTTCATGTAAGATTTCATAAACATAATCCATATTATTTTTCCAGCTCTTCACGTTTTTTTCTGGAATGGTGCGAAATAATCCATGAATTTGTCAAATAATTCATTTTTGGCATGTCCATATCCAAAGTTTCCTGCTCTGAATTTTTCTTTCAATGCCTCTACTTCTGCTTCTGTTGCAAAAAGGGCATATAATTTCGTGATGTTGTTGTCAGGATCTTTTGGCTCTTCTAAAGGAGTTGAATCTGTTACAATGTTCATAATTTGTTTTTTTAATGCTTTTTTTGAACCGAACATATTTATCACGTTTCCGTAGGATTTACTCATTTTATCGCCATCTGTTCCAGGTACAGTTGCTACGTTTTCAACGATTTTTTCCTTTGGTAATTTAAAAATTTCCTTTCCATAAGTTTCATTAAATTTAATGGCAATATCACGAGTTATTTCCACGTGCTGCTTTTGATCTTTCCCAACAGGCACAATATCAGGTGAGTACATTAAAATATCAGCCGCCATAAGTATTGGATAAGTAAATAGTCCTACATTTGGCTTAATTCCTTTTGCGATTTTATCTTTATAAGAATGAGCTCTTTCCAATAGCCCCATTGGAGAAATATTTGATAAAATCCAAGATAATTCTGTATGTTCAGGCACATCCGACTGTAAAAATAATGTGGATTTTTTAGGATCTAGACCCAAAGCCAAATAATCTAAAATTACGTTTATTGTGTTAGATTTTAAATCTTCACCTTTTGGCGAAGATGTCAGAGCGTGATAATTTGCTAAAAAATAGAAACCTTCATATTCATCCTGCAATTCCACAAATTGCTTAATTGCTCCAAAATAATTCCCAATATGTAAAAATACCGCTGGGTTGAATACCAGACAAACTTCTCATAAAAACCTCCATAATTTGTTTAAATATTTTTTTATTCTAAAACTTAATTAATTTAATTTTTAAAAAAAGTTAAAATATGTTTTTAATAATATGTCAATATTATATCACTAAAAAAAAATTTTTTTGTAAAACATTAAAAATATAGTTCATTCTATTGATTTTAAAATATAACTTTGATATAATATGCTCAAATTGAGATATGAAAAAGGAGAAGTTTATAAAATGAACAGAAATAGATTAACAAAAAAATATTGTTGCTTATTGTTATTGTACTATTTGGGCTTGGAAAAATGTATTTTGGAAGAAACAGCAATAAAATAAAAAAATGATTTTTTTCAAAAGGATTTGTTGCACAAGATGAAAAAAAGCAGCAAATTTGCCAAATGGGAAAAATAATAAAAAAATGAGAATAAGAAAAAAATAGTGCTGAAAAAAACAATATAAAAGCGATGAAAAAAATTAGAAAAATAAAAAAATATAAAATTGATTATGAACACGTAATTGGCGGGGATGAAAATTCGCAAGGGAAAGTTACGGGAGGACATTCGCTTTTACGTGGAGATGTCAGAATTGTGAAAAAGATTGGAAGTCCAGCTAAAAATGGGGTATATCGGGCAAGCATTGAAGTAAAGAAAAAAGATGGAACTTGGCAAGCAAAAAAACATCTAATGGTGGAGTAAATACGATGTTTCCAGAAAATTGGGATGAAGCTAGAATTATTGATGAAATAAATTCAGCCTAGGAAAATAGAAAAAGATTTAAAGGGCAGAGATAGCAATATGTGGCAAGGGATCAGCAAAAGCGGAGTTTTAATTCGAGGTTATAAAAGTCCTAGAATAACTGCTTATCCTGTTTATGAAAAATCGTTAAAAAAATTAGATTAAAGAAAGGAAAGGCATAATGATTATAAAATTTGGCTATTATGATGATGAAGATTTTGAGCTGACTGCATTTCCAGAAATAAGATTTTCTGAAATGGAAATAGAAAAAAATAAGAAAAAAATAGATCTTTGGAAAAAAAGAAAAAAAAGAATATACAAAATATTTAATAACTGGAATAATGGAAGATTTTTCCAGATACAGAAATAATTGACATCCTATTGCCTAAATTGGAACAAGTTGAAAGTGGGGAATTACGGAAAACTATTTGGGATGGTCAGGCTTTTTCAGCATAAGATTAATAAGAATAAAGTGGAATTTGAGCATACAATTTTTTTGGGATTTGTGAGGAATATCCGCTGTGGAGCTGTAAGTTTGAGGAGTATAAAAAAAGTTTTGGAAAGCTGGAAAAAGGTTTTTTTGGGGATGGAATTCGATTTTAAAAAAAGCGAAATTGTGGTGGAGATTTAATAAAAAAATCTTTTATTACAATTTAAAAAAATTTTATGGTATAATATATTTACTAAGAGGAAAACCTCGTAGAGTATAAATTGTGATAAAAAAATAGCGATGGAAAGACTAGATTTTTTTCTAGTCTTTTTGTTACGTTAAAAAAATAAAAAAAGACTATCAAAAAGAATTAAATTTTTTTCTAAAAAGATAGTCTAATTATTTTATTTATTTCTAAATTATATTTTTATCAGGTTGTTAAAAATTAAGGTCTTAATTTTTGCCAATTCTTCTAAATCAAGATCAGCATCGTAATCTACGTTGTCAAAGTCAAATCCGTTTAATTGCATGAATTCTTCCCTTGCTCCAGCGTAATCACTTATTTCCTTAAAGTTTTCTGGAGTTACTTTATCCCAAAAGTGTTTCTACTTCAGCTTGAACGTCTTCACGCATTTCCCAGTTATCTGGACGTAATCTTCTTTCTTCGTCAATTACTGGATGATTTCCATAAACCATTTGAGTTAATAATCTATGTTTTTTTGCTGAATTGTACCTTCGTGAATACCTTTTTTTCCTTCATTACTTTATAAAGCAATGCCGCATATAATGGGAAAAATAGGGATAACTGCACTTGCTTTTTGTCATTAATGCCTTACTTAATGAAACATAAGCCTCTCCATTGTATTTTTTTCCTTCAAAAAAAGTCATTTAAAAATATCAGAAGTATGTTCCAAATCTCTTTTGCCGCTCCAATTGTACCTTTCTTGTAAATTCCGTAAGTTACTTTTTGGACCCTAAATATGAGTAAGCAACTGTTTTTAAAAGCCTTCAGAAAGAACGCCACCTTTATCAAGTGCTTCAATCCATAATTTCAGTCTTCTCCACCCATAACTTTTTATAGTACTTTTTAATTTCTTCAGGAGTTGCAACACCCATTGTTGTCTCTTCCATAGTTTCCTTTTCAAAAATTGATAGTTGGGCCTGTAATTTCTTTTTGTAGTAGATTTTAATGCTGAACGGTAAGTTACGCCATCAATAGGATCAGTCCTAACTCCACTTGCTAAACTGTAAATTAACAAATCAATTTTTCCACCAAATTCTTCTTTAATAAATTTTATTACATCATCTTTCATTTCAAATGAAAAAGCATCACCAATGAAATTCTTATATTTTAATCCTTCCTTTTCAGCAGCTTCATCAAATGCAATTGTGTTCCACCATCCAGCAGATCCAGTTCTTTTCCCTTCTATACCTTTTTCAAATGCCACTCCAATAGTTTCAGCTCCAGCACCAAAAGCAAGGGAAATTCTTGTTGCAAGCCCATAGCCAGAAGAAGAACCAATAATTAGTACTTTTTTTGGACCTTCATACTTATCTTGAGATTTTACATAATCAATTTGTCTTTTTACAAATTCCTTTGCTCCGATTGGGTGGTTTGTAAGTGCTAAGCCACCTTTTAATCTAGGTTTTATAACCATTTATTTTTTTCCTCCTAAAATTATTTATTATATCATTTTTTTATTTTTTTAAAAATACATATATTTAAAATGATAACATATTTTTAAGTCACGTTTTCAAGAAATATTTTTAAATTAAGTAAAAAAATAAATAACTTTGATTATCAAAAATATTTTTTTAAAAAAATATTGACTAAAAATAAATTATGTGGTAAACTAATAGAGAAGATAAGAAACACCAAAAAAATTTAAAAAAATAATATGGAGATGAGTAAAATGGGAATGACTATTGATTTTACAGGAAAAAAACAGTTTTAGTGACAGGAGCAGCAAAAAGGTTTAGGAAAAAGATATGGCATTACTTTTTTTGCATCTTGTGGAGCAAATGTTCATATTGGTGATTTTAATACAGAAGAAGCTGAAAAAAACAGTTGCTGAACTTAAAAAAATTTTTGGAGTAAAAAGCAGATTTCACAAAATGTGATGTTTCAAATGAAGAAGAAGTTCAAAAAAATGGTAGAAGATGCAAAAGCGTTAGGAAACGGGAAATTAGATGCGGTAGTAAATGCAGCTGGAGTAATTTCTATACAAGACTTGCTTTATACAAATGCAAAAGAAATGCAAAGAGTACTGAATATTAATGTTGTAGGATCTGCATTAGTTTTGAAACATTCTTTGGAAATTATGATGAAGCAAAAATCTGGAAATATAATACTGGTGTCATCAATTGCTGGTAGAGAAGGAATGGATATGCTGCAAATTTACTGTGCTTCAAAAGCAGGAGTTACTTCATTGGTACAAAGTGGAGCAAGAAGAGGAGCACCGTATAATGTCCGTGTAAACGGTATCTTGCCAGGAATTATCCGTACATCAATGTGGGAAGAAATATTAGATGGAATGTCACATAACTGGGATCCTAACAATAAAGAAGAAGTATCACCAGAAGTTCGTGAAGAATTGTGGAAAAAATCTGTAGAATCACTAATACCTTTAGGTCATGCTCAAAGTGGAAAAGACATAGCATATGCAACTGCTTTTTTAGCTTCTGATTTTGCAAAGGAAATCACAAGTGAATGCTTGTCAATTGATGGTGGAACTACTGTTGGAAGATAGGTAACTTCATAAATAGTAAATTTTATTAAGTGTGTTAGAACACTCGTCGCTTTAGCCATGAGATGAATAACACCAACATTGAAAAATGTTGCTTTAAAAATTTGCAATACTACTAATATATTTGGGTTTAAAAATATAATATACAGATAAAAAAAGTAGCAGTGTAGACATAATGTCTTATCTAGTAGCGGCTATTGTGGACTAGCCAAAAAGAATAAGGATTTTAAAATCAAACTCTTAGAAGATAACTTACTTTTTTCAGTTATCTTATGAAGCTCTCGACTTTTTAGTCGTGAGTAGTTCACAAAATAGCACAAGGAAACTCGGAATTGAAAAATATGGGAGGAATTGTGCTATTTTTTTAAATTGGAAAAAAATATAAAAAGGAGAAGTAAAAATTGGACGATAAAAAAATTAATGACTTTGGAAGAAAAGTTAAAAAAATGAGTTGTCAGAAGATAAAATAAATTATATAAATAAATATAAATTAAAATTAAATGATAAAAAGGCAATGGATGACGACTAAAAAAATAATGTTCCAGAAAGAGTCTATTTTTTTCGCATAATTTTATTTTTGAAAAAAATACTATATTAGAAGTTATTTTTAGAAAATATCAATTATGTTATGCGAAACTAAAAATACTTTAGAGAAAACCTTGATAAATTTTCATATTTTAAATATGATTCAAAAATTAGGATTTATTGAAACAGAATTTTTGGGATATTGAGTTCTTTTGCCATAAAAAAATCTGGGAAATATATTGACTTGAGATATTTGCAACAAATAACAGAGATAGAGGTATTTTTTTAGAATTTGTAAATTGGCTAGAGAATTTATAGTGGAGGAGAGTTATTCAGAAATTAGAAAAAAATATTTTTGAAAAATTGTAATAATTCCTATTTTTTTGATATAATTTATTCATTAAACTAAAAATTTTTAAGAATGATTGAGGAAGGTTGTTATGATAAAAAAAGAATAGATACAAAAAAAGTGGGAAAAACAATTTCGTATGTATATAATTTAAAAGATGAAGATTATAGAATTGTATCTGAAAGATTGGAAATGGATGAAGAAAAAGATAAAAAAATGTAATTGATGAAGAAACTTTACCTCGAGAATTTCAAAAATCAGACTGGGAAATCTATAAGTTATATTATCCGACTGTGAAGAAACCTGTGATAGATAAAGAGGTTACGTCTTATGAGATTAATCCAATTGTAATTTGTATGAGGGAGGATAAGGTTGTCATTTTAGATGATGACTATTTTGAAGATTTTTATGATTTTGTTGAAGAATATGCTGAATTGAGAGATGATATTCTTGAGGAAAAATCGTTTTTTTCTAAATATGCTTCATAAAAATTTCTCAAAGTCTTTATAAGTATGTGCGAATCTTGATTGGTGAGCATGACAAAATTGAAACGGTTTTTAAGAGAGCAACAAAGTAATGAGAAATTGATTTCATTATCGGAAGTAGAGCAAGGTTTTTATGTTTATAATATTGCTATGAGAAACTTGAATTATGTTGTTGAAAATTTGAAAGAGGATGAGCAATTTGATCAATATGAAGAATATATGACAAGAATTTTGCAAGAGATAAACTTTACACTTGATTTGTCGTCTTCATACTGTGAAATCTGTAAAAACAACACGAGAAACATATTCATCATACATTGGCAATAATATGAATATTACAATGAAAGTTTTGGCAGCGGCGACAATACTAATTACAGTTCCAAATATGATTTTTGGATTTTACGGAATGAATGTGAAGTTACCGCTTCAAGACACAGGATTTTTTTGCACTTGGAATAATTTTTTTGTGATAATGATAGCTTTTGATGGTTGTGTTGTGGAAGTACTTGGAAGATAAGGTTTTGTAATATGAAAAAAATCTTGACTTTTTTTGTTTATGTACTGTATTATGTACATAAGTGAAAGGAGTGATTTTTTTGTGACAAATACAAATGCAACTAATTTGAGAAAAAAATTTATTTTCTTATTTAGAATCAGCGATTGACTATAACGATGTTATTAATGTGAATACAAAAAAAGGGAATGCAATTATTATTAGTGAAGCTGAATATAACGGTTTACTAGAAACTTTATACTTATTATCAGATCCAAATATGAAAGAAAAGATTGAAACTGCAAAAAAATGCTACTGATGAAGATTATGAGGTTTTTTTGAATGGTAGAAGAATATAAGATTTATATTTTTAAAGAAAGCTAATAAAGACAAGGAAAAAAATAAAAACAATTTCCAGCATTAAAAAAAATAATGTAGATAAATTGATAAATCTTATAAAGAAAAATCCTTTTCAAACTCCACCATCTTATGAGATTTTTAACTAAAGATTTGAAGGGATATTATTCAAGAAGAATTAATAAGCAACATCGGCTTGTTTATGAAGTTATTGAGGAAGAAAAAAAGGATAAATATTATTAGTATGTGGACACATTATGAATTTTAGTAAATTAAGTAAGGATTAGTTTTTTTGCATAAAGTAAAGGCTAATCTTTTTAAGTTTTTCGTGTTTATCTGTTAAGTTATAACTGATAAAATTGTAAAAAAATAATATTTTTTTGTAAGATATAACTGATAAAAAAATACTAAAAAAATGATTTTTTTCGTAGATTATAACTAATAAGATATTTAAATATTAAAAGGACTGGATTTTTTTCTAGTCTTTTTTTGTTTTAAAAATAAAGTTGCTAAAAAGGGGAAAAAAAGTCGGTATACTTATAGTAGAATAAAAACAATAAATAACAAATCAAAGAAGGGAATGGTAATGATGGAAATAAACAAATTTATCGATCATACAATTTTGAAGGCGAGTGCTACGAGAGAAGATATAAAAAAATTATGCGATGAAGCAAAAAGAATACGGGTTTTTATTCAGTTTGTGTAAATGGGGCAAATGTTGAGTATGCTTTTTAGTCAAGTTAAGGATAGTGATGTAAAGGTTGCAGCAGTAGTTGGGTTTCCTTTGGGGGCTATGGCGACTGATGTAAAGGTATTCGAGGCTAAAAAAAGGCGATTGAAGATGGTGCCTCAGAAATTGATATGGTTATTAATGTTGGAGCATTGAAAGATAAGGATTATGATTTGGTGGAAAACGAAATTAGAAGAATTAAGGAAGCGATTGGAAAAAATATCTTGAAAGTGATTATTGAAACTTGCTATTTGACTGATGAGGAAAAAAAGTGAAGGCGTGTGAATTGGCTGTTAATGCGAATGCTGATTTTGTGAAAAACTTCGACAGGTTTTTGGAACTGGAGGGGCTATATTTGAAGATGTGGAACTTATGAAAAAAACAGTTGGAGATAAGGCTAAGGTTAAGGCAAGTGGTGGAGTGAGAGACTTTGAGACTGCGAAAAAAATATTGAATTGGGTGCTGAAAGATTGGGAACAAGTTCTGGAATTGCGATTGTAACTGGGGCTGAAAAACAAAAAGTTCTGGATATTAAATTTTGAAAAAAATATTTTTTTGAATAAAAAAATTATGATATCAAGGGTCAATACCCTTTGTCAAAAAAATTATAATTTTTTTACAAATAATAAATTTTCTAAAAAAAGGTGGGAAAGATGAAAAATTAAAAAAATTATTTATTTTTTTGTATTTTTTTGCTATTGATTTCTGTAATTAGTTTTTGGAAAAAAATACTAATGCTCAAGAAATTTTTATTGACTGATAACGGTGTAATTTTTGAATTTAAGAGGGATTTTTAAGATGGATTGGGATAAAAAGTGATCCAAATGTTCCTTGTTTTTGCGACAGGATATGGTGAAATGCTATTTTTATCCTGAAAATAAGGATATTGTGAATGGGAAACCGTTAGTTTTGAGGTTTAGAAATTTTGACTATAATAATCCAGATATGAATGTGGATTATGAAAAAGAAGCGTCTAAGGAAGAGAAAATTATTACTGAAACATTGAAGAAAAATTTTCCAGAAGAATATCAAAAAATGCAAAAAATTCGTAAAGGGAAATTTGAAGTTCCAGCGACAGTTAAGATAAAAAAAGGTTTTTGCCGTATACAGAATGTGATTTTACGACTGTTTATGCTTATGCTACAGAATTAAAGAGAGTTGATGGTGCGAAATCGAAAATTACTGAAATAAAAACGAAAAAATCGAAGGATTCTGAAGAAGAATTTTCAGATCCTAATGAACCTTTTGATTTAAAAAAATATGAAGTGAGTTCAAAGGATGGATATGCGAATTTGCGTGAAAAACCGACAAAAGAATCAAAAATTGTTTCAAAAATGGATAATGGAACTGTTGTGAAATATATTACAAAATATGGCGACTGGTATTATGTTTTTGATGTTGAGTATCCTGATGAAAGTAATAAACTCTCAAAAACAAAGGAATATCGAGGTTTTATCCATAAAAGCCAGTTGAAAAAAATATGTTGATTAAAAAAATTTGAAAATATAAGAATTTCATACAAAAAAATTTCATACTAAATATTATTTGAAAAAAATAGGAAAAATATTTTATTAATTTTTTTGCTAAGGAGTTTTGATCTCTCATTAAATAGAATTTATACCCTAATGGAAAATGTATGGAAATATAGAAAAAGGAAGAGAAAAATGACTTTTGAAGAAATAGAGAAATTTTTATAAGAAAGACACAATTACGGTAGCAAAAGGAATTACTTGGGAAGATTTTTGATTTCAAAGAATAAAAATGAAATATTTGCTGGATACATTGTTGAAACAGAGGCGTATTTGGGTGAATTTGACAGAGCGGCTCACGGTTATGGGAAAAAAACGGACTCCAAAAAGTAGAAGCGTTGTTTGAAAAGGCTGGAACTGTTTATATTCACTCAATACACTCTCATAAAATGCTAAATATTGTAACTTAGAGAAAGGGAATCCGCAAAAGTGTATTAATCTGAGCGATAGAGCCAATTTTGAATGTTGAAAGAATGGAAAAAAATCGTGAAAAAAAGTGGAATTTTAGTGAGTAATGGTCCATGAAAAATTTACAAAAAGCATTTGGGATTGACGACAGATTTTATAAGACAAAAAAATTCAGATTGTTGAGAAAAAAATATGTTTGAAATTGAAAATGTTTCTGAAAAGTTAGAGAATAAAAAAATTTTAAAAATTAAATATGACATTTCTAAAAATAGATGAGAAATATTTGTATCTTGATTTTGAAAATGCTAAAATTCCTAAGAAAAATAGGTGTTTCTGCGAGAATTGGAGTTCCGAATAAAGGTGTTTGGACTGAGAAAAAAAGTTGAGATTTTTTTGTGGAAAGGAAATAGGTTTGTTTCTGGGATGAGGAAAGCGGATATGAAAGATGATGTTTGGAAGTGAAATATTTTTTTATTGTAATTTTTGTTTAAAAAAAGAAATTTATAAAATTGAATTTGAATCGAAAGGAGAATATATGAAGAAAAAAATATCTTAAAAGTATTGTTATTTCTAGTTTTAGCAAATGTGGGATTTGGAGATGCTGCTCAAATTTTAGGAGATTATTATTCGATAGACAAAGGAAAGGTTTATTATAGAAACAAAAATTTTGGAAGGAGCAAATTCGAAAAACTGCTGAGTTGATAGGATTTTTCTCTTTTAAAAAGATGATAAGAATGTTTATTATATGGGTGAAAAAAAATAAAAGATGTAAAAATTAAAAAAATTTTGAAAAAAATTAGGTAAAAATTATTGGAAAAAAATAATAATAAAAATTTATTATCGGGATGAAAAAAATAGAAAATGCTGATATTATGAGTTTTAAAGTTTTAAATAAAGATTATGCAAAAGGATAAAAATCATGTTTATAGCGGAAGTGAAGCAATAGATTCTTCATTATCGGAAAAAAATTAAAGATCCTAAAACATTTGAATTTTTTTGCCAAATGGAATAATATATGATGTATGGCTGTATGGAAAAAGATAGATACAATGTATATTATATAGAAAAATAAAATGATAAACTGTTTTGATTCATACTATTTTTATTCATGAAGTAAAAAGGGATTAATAAAGATAAAGTAGAAGTTTTTGAATAAATGGTTTATAAAGGATGATAAAAAAATATTTATTTTTAAGGGAAAAAAATTTTAGAAGGTGCAGATTATAATACATTTGAAGTGCTTCCAAATGGAGATGGAAAAGATAAAAAAATCGAAGTTATGAATATTTGACTAAAGATAAATGGAAATGATTTTTAAATAACAGAAATTAATTATTTATAAAAAAATAAAATAAAAAAAGATAGGAAATAAAAATGGAATTTAGAATTATAACATACAATATTTTTTTGGAGCAAGGCTTACCAATGGAAGGGAACTTGCTCGGAGCTTAAAAAAAGTATAATCCAGATTTTTATCGGACTTCAGGAAGTTGATAGAAATACAAAAAGAAGCAAATTTCGGGATATTGTACAGGAAATGGCACAGGAATTGGGTTATCATTATTATTATTTTCAGAAAACGATGGATTTTTGATAAAGGTGAGTTTGGAATTGCATTTATTTCAAAAGTATGATGTGAAAAAAATATTTATATTCATCAACTACCCTGAGAAAAAGCAAAAGAAAAAAAGGCAAGTTTTTGGGAGCTAGATTGAATACTTCAAAAATTTAAAAAAAGAAAAATTTTAGTTGTGAATACACATCTTGATAACAGTTTGGACAATAAAAAAATGAGGAGTTGGATGATTTATTTGCTACAATCGAGGGATTTAAGGGCGATGTGAAGTTTTTGTGTGGAGATTTTTAATCTTTTACCAACGACAGAATATTATGCGAAAAATTAGGAAAGATTGGAATGACAGCTATTTTTCAAGGTAGAGATTTGGAAAAATAAGAAAAACTCAGAAAATAGGGAGCTTGAAACGTCTAGAATTGATTATGTGATGGCAAAAAAAGGGACAGATTACAAAGTAAAAAAGAGTTTTTATATTAACGATGATTCAAGGAATTGGACGAAATTGTCAGATCATTTGCCGTATATGGCGATTTTTTTGAGGTGGAGTGAATTTGTTAGGAATAATTTTGAGATTTTTTTGGAATAGGATGAAATTTTTGAAGTAATGAAGTATTGTTGTAATTTTTTTGTTGATGTGTGGAAAATAATATTAACAAGAAGTAGAAAAAAATGACTGATATTTTGACTGATAAAAATGACTGATAAAGAGCTTCAAAGACTGAAAATACTGGAAATGTATTTTTGAGAAAAAAATAATTATATTGACAATAGTGAGGCTCAAAAAGATTTTTGAATGTTTCAGATTCTACGGCGAGAAGATTTTTTTAAATAAATTTGTGAAAGGTGGGATTTTGAAACCGATTGGAGAGAAGAAAGGGAGAAAGTATAGGAAGATAAATAAAAATTTAGAAAAACAGAAATTTTAAAACATAGAAAATCAGCTATACAATGGCAAAAAAAGTGGAAATTACAGAATTAAATAAAGTAATGATGATTTGCAGGAGGGAGGAAATTATCGGATTATCAACAGTATATAGTGGTTTTGGAGATTTAATGAAAATTATTTAAATAAGAGGTGAAGATGGAAAGTAAAAAGAATTTATAGTGAAAAAAAGATTGGAATGGAATTTTTAGAAAAAAATTTAATTTATCGGAAGAAGAAATAAATAAAAAAAGAAAAATATTAAATAAATACATAGAGATGCATAGAAATGGTGATTTAAAAAAATCATAAAGAAGAAAAATATAAAACCTTCATTTTTTTATGGAGGTTTTTTTAAAGATATTTTAGGATACAATAGTATTACATCAGGGAAATTTGAATTATATTTCGAAAAAAAGACTAAAAATGACTCAGGAAAGATCAGATGCCTGTTTAGGTTTTTTTGAAAAAAAGATTATAATTCGGACAGAGTTAAAGCCGTGATTGAACTAAAAAGGACCGTATGTAGACTTAGACAAAGAGCAAGTTGGAAGAAAAAAATTCTAGAAGTCCTGTAAAACAAGCATTTGATTATAGAGCTGATATAGGTAAGAGTTGTGAATATATAATAGTATCTAATATATATGAGATAAGATTTTTATCAAAAATGATTATGGAAGAACTAAATATGAAGTATTTAATTTGGAAATGCTTTGAAGAAGAAGAAAATTTTTAAAAAAATTTTATTGTTTATTTTCAAAAAGAATTTTTATTTGGAAATAAATTAGAAGAAAAGTCTTTTATAGATAAATCATTTGAAGAAATTTCATTAAAAGAGGAAAAAAATAAAGAAAGAATTTTTATAATAAATATAAAGAAGTAAGAGAAAAAAATATTTAGCATTTTGAAATTAGATAATGATAGTACAGGAACTGATATATTAATAGAAAAACCCAGAAATTACTAGACAGATTCTTGTTTATTAAATTTGCAGAAGCAACAAATCCTAACCTTTTACCTAAAAAAATATTTATAAAAAAATATTAATGGAACTGTAATAAACGGAAATGTAAAAAAAATTTCAAGGATTTAAATTACTTTTGTGACGGAATAGATGTAGGAAATAAAGAAGAAGATATAAATGGTTATAATGGTGGATTATTTAAAAAGAGATAAGGAATTAGAAAAAAATTAATTATAAAAAAATGAAATATTTGATGAACTTGAACAACTTGCTAAATATGATTATTCTTCAGATTTAAATGAAAAATATTTTTAGGACATGTGTTTGAAAAAAAGTATGACTGATTTAGAAAAAGTTGAAAGCAAATCAAAAATAATGAAAAATTATGATAAAAAAAGTTGGAAACCAGAAAAGAACAGGAGCATTCTATACTCCTAAATATATAGTTCAGTATATAGTAAAAAAATGCTATAGATAATTGGCTTGAAGATAGAAAAAAAGGAATTAGGGTATTATAATTTACCAGAAGTAGAAGAAAAATAAAAATTTTTTTAAAAAGGTTATGAACAAAAAAATATAAACATAAAGAAAAAAAGTTATCAATAAAAGCTAAAAAGACATCTAGATTTTTTTGGAATAAATATCGTGAGAAAGTAAAAAAATATAAAAGTAATAGATCCCGCTTGTGGAAGTGGAGCTTTTTTTAGTAGAAGTTTTTTTAATTATTTAAAAAGAAATTAGGGAAGAAATAAATAATAATATATTAAACTATAATGTATCAAAAATCATATTCTGCTGATATGGATAATGAGATTTTTATTAAATAATATTTACGGGGTTGATTTAAGTAAAGAAGCAGTGGAAATAACAAAAATTATCACTTTGGTTGAAAACAGCAAATAAGAAAAAAACCATTAGAAAATTTAGATAAAAAAATATAAAATGTGGGAACTCATTAATTGATAACAAAGAAATAGTGGGAGAAATGGCATTTAATTGGAAGAAAGAATTCCCAGAAATATTTGAAAATGGAGGATTTGATATTGTAGTAGGAAACCCTCCTTGGATTTCGTTGACAGGAAAAACATAAACAATATATAGATGAACATAGTAAAGCATATTTGATAAAAAAATATAATGGAAATACAACTTCTCCAAATTTGCTTGAATATTTTTATTTCATTGTCAATAATGATTTTTAAAAAGAAAAAGGAAAGTTTTTCTTTTCTTGTTACTGATAGATTAGGACTTAATGATTGTTTTTAAAGAATTACGTAAAAAAATGTTAGAAGAAAATAATTTATTAGAGATTGTGTATAAAATGGAAATTTCCTGATATTATAGCGGATACAATGACATTTTTTTATTAAGTAAAGAAAATAATTCTAGTGATTATGAAATAAAAAGTTAAAAAGTAGACCTGAAAATATGTTTTTAAATTTTTAAAAAAAGTCAGAGTATCAAATAAAAAAATTTTTCAGTATAAAGCATATGATAGTATAATAGAAAAAGGAAATTATTGAAAAAAATATTGTTTAATAATAATATGAAAAAAATTAGAAATAAAAATATGCTTCTGGTTTCGGAGGAAAAATCAAAATTAATAACCAAAGAAAGAAGTTCTGATAGCCAATTAGAAATATTAAAAAGGTGAAAAATATAGACAGATATATAATAAAGAATAATTTTTTTATTTTTGATTTTTAGAGAAGAAAACTTAAATGGTAGAACCAAAGTTAAAAAAATTAGGAATTAAAGAAAAAGTAATACTAAGAAAAAAACAGGAAGTGATATAAAAAGCAACTTTTTGATGATAGAGGAATATTTCCTGAGCAATCAATCAATTTTTATTTATGATTTTGGTGAAAATATAAAAAGGAAAATATGTATTAGCTTTTGGTAAATTCAAAACTTTTCAATTGGATGTATAAAAAAAGTATTTATTACAAATGAAGATAGTAAACCTCACTTAAAGATTAATGACTTAGAAAAAAATTTCCATTTGTGTATATCAATCTTGAAAAAAACAAGAAAAATTTTTGTAGAAAAGAGTAAATAAAATGATTATTTTTAAATTGAAATTAAGAGAAGAAAAATTTATGTTTTCAAAAAAATTAATAGTTGCAAAATTTAAAAAAAAATTTATCAAATAAATTAAAAAAATGGTACTTATTAAATTTTTAGTGAATTTGAAAAGGAACTAAAAAAACAGAAATTTCTCCAGAATGGGCAAAAATATTTCTTGAAAAGACAAGAAAAAAATATTGAAAATAAAAAAATGAAATAGATAAAATAGATAGAGAAATAGACAAAATGGTTTATGAGTTATATGGATTAAATGATGATGAAATAAAAAAATTATAGAAGAAAATTTATAAAGGAGATTTTTTTAAAATGAAAAAAATAGAAAGAATTACATTAATTGTACTAGACAGTGTTGGAGCAGGAGAATTGCCTGATGCGAATTTATTTGATGACTGCGGATCAAATACTTTAGGGAATATGGCGAAAGCTCATGGTGGAATGAGTTTGCCTAATATGGGTAAATTAGGACTTGGAAATATTACTGAGATTGAAGGGACTCCAGCTGTGGAAAGTGCTGAAGGGGCCTATGGAAGAGCGATTGAGGTGTCGCATGGGAAAGATTCTACGACTGGGCATTGGGAAATTGCTGGTGTACCGCTAGAAAGACCATTTCCAAATTACCAAAATGGATTTTCAGATGAGGTTATAAAGGAATTTGAAGAGAAAACAGGAAGAAAAGCTATGTTGAATAAGCCAATTTCAGGGACTGTAGCGATTGACCAATATGGAGAAGAACAAATTAAAACTGGAAATTGGATAGTTTACGGTTCAGCGGACCCTGTGTTTCAGATTGCTGCGAATGAAGAAATTATACCATTGCAAGAACTTTACAAAGCATGTGAAATTGCACTTGAAATTTGTAATGAAAAATCGCCTGTGGCAAGGGTAATTGCAAGACCTTATGTTGGTAAAAAAGTAGGAGAATTTAAGAGAACTGCAAACAGACACGATTTTTTTCTATTGATCCGCCAAAAGAAACAATGCTTGAAAGATTGGAAAAAGCTGGACTTGATGTAGTTGGAATTGGAAAAACTAGTGACTTATTTAATGGAAAAGGGATTACAGACAATAGAAAAGCTAACCAGGATAATTTGGATGGAATTAAGAAAACAATTGTGGCATTGAAAGAAGACACAAAAGGTTTGATTTTTACTAACTTGGTTGACTTTGATGCAGTTTATGGGCATAGAAGAAATGTGGAAGGTTATGTAAATGCTTTGATTGAATTTGACAATTGGTTACCTGAAATTGAGAAAAACTTGAAAGATGATGAAATCTTGATTATCACTGCCGATCACGGAAATGACCCTACTTATAAAGGAACTGACCACACAAGAGAGTACATTCCAATATTGATTTACGGAAAAAATGTTAAAAAGAATGTAAATATTGGAACTAGAAAAACTTTTGCTGATATTGCGGCAACTGTTGAGGAAATTTTGTTGGGGACTGAAAAAGAAGGAAGTTTTTGCGAAAGAGATTTTTGGAAGACTAGGAAATAGGTAAATGTGGGTTAATTGAGGTTAGAAATTATATGAAACGAGAAAATTATGTTGAAAAACACCTTTTGGAAATATACGAATGTTTCTTGATAAAAAAAGAAGTTGAGTTTAATTTTTTTAAAATTCAAAAATTCTAAATCTTTTTTTGAAAACTGAAACATATTCATTAAAGTATGAATTTAAAAAAAGGAAAAAAAGTTGATAAAACAAGTAAACATTTCTTAAAAATGTATTTTTAGAAACAAATTTTGAATATGAAGCTTATGTCGAAACTGGAGAAAGATTGGAAGCAATTTCTTTTTGAAATTAATAAAGGAAAAACTAACAATTGGAACGGTTTCTGGATTATCTATGGTAGAAGTTGACGGGAATAATAATGATTTTTGATGTTAAGTATTTGAAAAAAATGGAATTGAAATTGTAATTTTTTTAAAGAGACGGCGAGTCAAGAGTTTTGTTTTTGGAATTTCTTTTTTTAGGAAATATGAATTTGGAGAATGAAATTCAAACATGGCTTGCGGTTAGTTATGTGATAGGATAAAATAAAAAAATAGATTTTTAGAATTTAAAAAGGGGGATTTTATGGAGAAAAAAAGCAATACCTGTAGGAATTGAAAAATTTTGAAGATATAATAAAAGATAATTATTATTATGTAGATAAGTCAATGTTAATAGAAGATATTCTTGTAAATAGAGCTGCTGTGACGCTTTTTACAAGGCCGAGAAGATTTGGGAAAAACGCTTAATATGTCGATGATTAAGTATTTTTTTGATGTGAGAAATAAAGATGAGAATAGGAAACTTTTTGAAGGATTGAAGATATTTGGTAGCGAATATATGAAAGAGCAAGGGAAATATCCTGTTATTTTTTTGTTTCGTTGAAGGATTTAAGGGCGGATACTTGGGAAGATACTTTTGAAAAATTTAAAAATCTTTTATTTCTGATTTGTATGCTGAATTTGAAGATATGAGAGAAATAATGAATAAGCGAGATAAAATAAAAATTTGATAAAAATATTTTATGAAGAGGAAAAAAAGGAGATTATGAAACATCTTTTAAAATTATTATCAAATTATATTTACAAATATTATGGGAAAAAAAGTAATAATTTTAATAGACGAATATGATGCACCAATAATTAATGCTTTTGATAAAGGTTATTACAATGAAGCAATAAATTTTTTTCAAGTATTTTATAGTTCGGCATTAAAAACTAATGATTTTTTTGAAATATGGGAATTTTGACTGGGATAACTCGGATTATAAAGGAAGGAATTTTTTTCTGGTTTGAATAACCTTTATGTGAACACGATACTTAGCAAAAAAATTATTCAGAGTATTTTTGGACTTTTGAAAGTGAAGTAATTGAAAATGCTAGATTATTTTTCAAATGAAGTATAAAAACAAAAGGAAGTTAAAGATTGGTACAATGGATATCGATTTGGAGATAAGGAAATTTATAATCCTTGGTCAATTATTAATTACATAAAAGAAAAAAAGAATTGAAAGGCATATTGGGCAAATGTTTCTGGAAATACACTTTTAGAAAAATATGTTAGATCAAGCGGGAGAAGATGTTTATACAGATTTGAAAGCGATTTACTGATGGAGAAAGTATTGAAAAAGTATATTTCAGATGGGACAACGATAAAAAAAGTCTTTTGAGTAATGATGACGAAATATGGCAATTGTTTTTTTATAGCGGATATTTGACGAAGGCTAAAGAACAAATTGAAATCGATGAAACTTCAGAATATACAAATATTTATAATTTAAAAAAATTCCAAATAAAGAAATTAGAAAATATTTTGGGAATATGTTTTTAAATAGATTTTTTTGGAACAGAATTGAAAACAAGTATTTTGATAAAAAGCATTGGAAAGTGGAGATATTAAGAAATTTGAAAAAGACATTAGGTGAAATAATGGTAAATATGCTTAGTCATTTTGATTTGGATAGTGAAATGGAGAAAATTTATCAAGTGTTTATGATAGGTCTTGTAGGATTTTTGATGGGAAAAATATGAGATTATTTCAAATAATGAGAGTGGATATGGAAGATATGATCTTGCAATGATTCCGATAAAAAAAGCAATGAAAAAAAGCATATTTAATGGAATTTAAAAATTTCTAAAACTGAAAAAAAGGTATGACTTTAAAGGCAGAAGAAGCTCTAAAAACAGATTGATGAGAAAAAAATATGACACGAGATTAAAGGCTAGAGGAATAAAAAAAAATTTTAAAAGATAGGGATAGCATTTTATGGAAAGAAAGTGAAAGTTTTTTTAGTAAATAAATTAGATATTTATAGAAAAATTTGAAAAAAATAGCAGTTAAGTAATAACTTTAAAAATAGTAGGTGATAATCAGTGAATAAAAATGAAGAAGAAGAACAAAAGTGGCTAGACTGGGCAATTGAACTTCAAAGTCTAGCACAAGCGGGACTTGCTTATGGAAAAGATAAATTTGATATTGAACGGTTTGAGAGAATTAGGGAAATTTCAGCAGAAATGGTGGCTCATAAAACTGAGATTTCGGTGGAAAAAGTAAAGGAGTTATTTTGTAATGAAGGTGGATATCAGACGCCTAAGATTGATGTGAGAGGCGTGATTTTTGAAGATGATAAGATTCTTTTGATTCAGGAAAGTAATGGAAAATGGGCATTGCCAGGTGGATGGGCGGATGTATATCTTTCAGTTAAGGAAAATGTATTAAAGGAAGTTAAGGAAGAAGCTGGGATTGAGGCTAATGCTGAGATGATTATTGCTTTACTGGATGTCACCAAAAATCAAAAGAAAAAGATTCCATATGGTATAACGAAAGTATTTGTTTTATGTAAATATGTGAGTGGAAAATTTGAGAAAAATATTGAAACAGTTGACAGCAGATATTTTTGGGATTGATGAATTGCCTGAACTGGAAACAAAAAAATTACGGCTGAGCAAATAAAAAAATGTGCTTTGAGGCGAATAGAAATAGGGATAAATGGAAGGTGATTTTTTTGATTAAGAGAGTATCCATAATTTTGTGTAAACTCAAAAATATAATACATGGTAAAGAATGTCAGGGATTAGTTGAAATTTCATAAGTTGAAATTTTTTTAGAAACAAGAATATTGTTTATTCTAATTGTTCTAGAAAGTAAAAAAATAGATTATTTTTTTATTAGTTTTGAGAGTATTTAATTTTTTAAAAACTGTAAATCATCTAAATAAACAAATTAATTATTTTTATTATACAAAAATTTGTACTCTCTTAATTTTTGAAAAATTTATAAAAAAATTAGAAAAGGAAAAAAATAAAAAAATGAAAATTAGAAAAAGCAACAATTAATGATTTAGAAGAATTGACAAGAATAGAGGCAGAGTGTTTTCCAGCTACAGAGGCGGCAACTAAAGAGAGTTTTCGAGGGAGATTGGAAATTTATCCAGATTTTTTTTGGATTTTGGAAAATGAGGATGGTAAAATTGTTTCATTTGTAAATGGAATGGCTACGAATGATGAAATTTTGACAGATGAAATGTTTGAAAATCCTAATTTACATGATGAAAATGGTGATTGGCAGATGATTTTTGGAGTGAACACGCTTCCAGAATTTAGACGGAGAGGTTATGCTGAGAAAGTTTTGAGAAAAGTTGTGGAAGATGCGAAAAGTGCTGGAAGAAAGGGTGTTGTATTGACTTGTAAAGATAGGCTTGTTCCGTTTTATGGGAAGATTGGGTTTGTGAATGAAGGGGTATCGGAGTCGACTCATGGGGGTGCGGTTTGGTATAATATGAGGATTATTTTTTTAAAAAAATTAAGAAATAAAAAAAGGAGTATCGCTAAAAAAATAGTTAATGTGATATAATAGATTATAAAAATAAAAAAAGAACGGAGATGAGAAATGGCAACAGGTGGAATAGAAACTTTTATAACATTTGGCATATATTTATTATTTTTTTAACAAAAAGATAGCAAGAAGTCTCCGGCTTCTACAAGTGGGAGATGAATTGCTTTTTTTGTAAAAAAATTGAAAAAAAAGGATACATCCATGATAAAATTTTTTTGTATAAAATATTGAAGAGAAATCATTAATGATAAAATTTCAAAAGAAATAATATTCAAAAATCAAAAAGGAGGTGTAATTTTATGAAATATAATTTAGCATTCAAATACAGAATTTATCCAAATAAAGAACAGAAATTATTGATAAATAAGACTTTTTGGATGTGTTCGTTTTGTTTACAATACGATTTTTGTATGCTGCAAATAAAATTTTATGAAGAAACTGGAAAAAAATAAAATAATTACACCTGCCAGTTTGAAAAAGTGAAAAATCAATTTTTGAAAAGAAGTAGACAGTTTGGCACTTTCAAATGCTCAATTGAATGTAAAACGATCGTTTACGAATTTTTTTCAGAAGAGAGCAAAATTTCCAAGGTTTAAATCTAAAAAAAGACTAGTGTTAAAAAGTTACACGACAAATTGTGTGAATAATTCGATACGAATTGAAGAAAATAAATATTTGGTTTTGCCAAAATTGAAAAAGAGTAAAAATTGAAAATATCATAGAGAAATACCAAAGAATTATAGAATAAAGTCGGTAACATTGACAAACTGTAATGGAAATTACTATGTTTCTGTTTTGACGGAATTTGAAAAAGAAATTCAAAAAAAATCCAAGTAATGATAAAGTGATTGGACTTGATTTTTTTCGATGTCTGAACTATTTATCAGTTCTGAAAACCAAAGGGCTGATTATCCAAAAATATTTTTAGAATGTTGGAAGAAGAATTGAAAAAAATTACAGAAATCATTATCGAGAAAAAGTGAAATTTTTCTAAAAAAATTGGTATAAAGCAAAAAAAGCTAAAAATCTCAAAATTGCATGAGTATATTAAAAATTGTCGAAGAGATTTTTTGCATAAATTATCGAAAAAATTGTCTGAAGATTATAATGCTGTGGTTGTTGAAGATTTGAATATGAAAGGGATGAGTCAGGCATTAAATTTTGGGAAAAGTATAGGAGATAATGGATGGGGAATGTTTTTGAGGATGGTTGAGTATAAACTGATGTTTTTAGGAAAACAATTTTTGAAGATAGATAAGTGGTTTCCATCGTCGAAAACTTGCAGTAAATGTGGAAATGTTAAAGAGAAACTGGAATTATCAGAAAGAAGTTATAAATGTGAGTGCTGCGGGATTGAAATTGATAGAGATTACAATGCGGCATTGAATATAAAAAACATTGGAAAAGCGATGTTGGAATATTAAGAAAATAAAAGAAAACAGGGCAGGGACTGCCCGAAGAGCTTGGTAAATATATTTGGCTAACAAAAGCAGATACTTCCCAAGAAGCTCCCGCTTCTAAAAGCGGGAGTAGTTCACTGGCGATAGGAGTATATTTTTATGTGAAGATGGATACTCATGAGGAATATATTTTAGGTGGAAGAGGTGTAGGTTACTGGGTAACAGCAATGTCAGCTCAAGCGAGTGACATGAGTGGATGGTTATTGTTAGGATTGCCAGGAGCCGTTTACTTATCAGGATTAAAGCAAGTCTGGGTTATAATAGGATTAATAATAGGAACTTATATAAATTGGAAAATAGTAGCACCAAGATTGAGAATGCAGACAGAAGAACACGAAGCATTGACAATTCCAACATTTATATCAAAAAAATCAAATGATACGAAAGGTTACGTAAAAACTTTTTCAGCGATTGTAATTTTATTTTTCTTTACAATTTACTCGGCATCAGGATTGGTTTCAAATGGGAAATTATTTGAATCGTTATTGGGAATTGATTACAAATTAGGAGTATTAGTAGGTGGAGGAACCATAATATTTTATACGTTTTTAGGTGGATATTTGGCAGGAGTTTGGACGGATTTCTTTCAAGGAATATTGATGTTTTTTGCAATTATAATTGTTCCAGTTGCAGCATATTTTGTAGTTGGAGGAAGTAGTGCTATTGATGTTGCAATGACTCAAAAACATATTTCACTTAACTTGTTGAAATATCCAGAAGCACTTAGCATACCGGTAATTATTTCTGGATTAGGTTGGGGTCTTGGATATTTTGGACAGCCACACATAATTGTAAAGTTTATGAGTATAAAAAGTGTAAATGAACTTTGGAAAGCTAGGTTAATCGCGATGGTATGGGTTATAATTTCATTGGTTTGTTCTATTGCAATTGGTATTACAGGAATTGCTCTTTTCAAAAATGTTCAAGATCCAGAAAAAATCTTCATTTACATGATAGGAAAATTATTCAATCCTTGGATAGCAGGTATTTTATATGCAGCGATTTTATCAGCAATAATGTCAACAATTTCAGCACAATTGCTAGTTGCGTCGAATACCTTGACTGAAGATTTTTATAAATATATCGTTAAAAAGAGAAAAAAACGAATAAAGAACTTATTTGGGTTGGGAAGAATTTGTATTATAATCATTTTTTTATAATCGCAACATCGTTATCAATGAATCCCAATTCAGAAGTATTGTCGTTAGTTTCATACGCATGGGCAGGTTTTTGAGCTGTATTTTCTCCAGTAATTTTATTTATTTTTGTACAAAAAGAAAGAAATGAACTGGAAAAAAATATTTTGATTTCAATGATTGTCGCTACAATTACAGTAATTTTCTGGAATCAAAGCGGACTTGGTAAAAACATTTATGAAATTGTACCAGGATTTTTTTAATAAATATAATTTTGTTTATATATTTTTGGAAAAAAATTTAATAAAAGTAAAAAAATAAAAATATAAAAAAAGACTGATTTTTAAAAATTTAGAATTCTAAAATAGTCTTTTTTTATATATTAAGGTTCTTTTATTCTTAAAATATTAAATGCTTTTTTTATAAATTAAGATTGACGAGTACCTTTTTTTGTTGTGGTCTTTTTGTTTTTTTCTTTATATTTTCTAACTTGTCTTTCCAATCTGTCGGATAGATCATCAATTGCTGCATATAAGTCTTTATTTTTCAGCTTCTATTTTTTTATTTTTTTGTACCACTTGCAAAAAAACTAATCCATCAGCTTTGTGAACTGGACCTTCAGATTTTTGTATCTTCGACAGTCAGAACAACATCGACTTTCTGTGATAGCATCTGAATACTTGGAAATTCTGCTTATTTTTTTCTTCAGTATAAGTTTTTAATTGCATCTGTGACTTTAAGTTGTTTTTCCGCTAATAATGATTTTTCATAAATCATCACATCCTTTCATCTATGTCAATAATATTGTACCTTGAAAATTCAAAATGTCAATAGCGAAAAATAAAATAATTAAAAATTTTTTTAGTAAAAATATTGTAAAAATTTTATTAAATTAAAGAAAAAAATAGGAAATGGAGATTTAAGAAATATTGGGAAAAGTATACTATGAAGAAAGAAACTTATTTTTGGCACAGAAATAATTTTTTGGTATTGAAAAAAATAGTAAAATTTTTGTTATACTTTTTAATAGGTAGGAATTTTTACAGCAATACAAGATTTTTTTAAGGGAAATATTTTATTGGAGGAAAGATGAAAAAAAGATTTTTTTGTCAGAAGAGCGTTCAGGATATTTTTTTTACTAGACAAATTGTAAAATTGTCTCACTTTGTTATATAAAAAAAATATAAAAAAATTAAATATACAAATATATGAAAAAAATCTGGGTAATCTTTTTGCTTGGATTTTTTTATTTTTTTATATAAAAATATAGAAGGAGAGATAGAGATGAATTATAGAATCTTTGTGGAAAAAAAGAAAGATTTTTAGAGTAGAAGCACAGAACTTGTTCAGCGACTTGAAGGAAAAATGTTGGAATAAGTGGACTTAGCGATGTAAGAGTTCTGAATATTTATGATGTGTTTAACTTGGGTGAAAATGATTTGGAAAAATTGGAAAGAACGGTGTTTTCAGAAATAAATGCTGACAATGTTTTTTTAGATCGTTGGATGAAGTATTTGAAGAAAAAAATTCAGAAAATGTATATTTTTTTCAGTGGAATTTTTGCCAGGGCAATATGACCAAAGAGCAGATTCTGCAATTCAATGTGTAAATTTATTAATTGATAAAAACAATAATATTAACGTAAAAAGTGGGAAATTGATAATTTTATACGGAAAAAAATTTCTCCTGAAGAACTTGCTAAAGTAAAAAAATACTATATAAATGAAGTTGAAGCAAGAGAAAAGGATTTGAATGTTTTAAGTGAAAATGTTGAAAATGAAAAATAAAGACGATGTTATTGTTTACGATGGATTTACTGAAAAAAACAAAAAGAAGAAATTGCAGATTTAAAAGATAAATTGGAACTGGCAATGACAGTAAATGACTTGCTATTCATTCAGGAATATTTTTAAAAAAATGAGGAAAAAAAGAAATCCTACAGAAACTGAAATTCGTGTTCTTGACACTTACTGGAGTGACCACTGCCGACATACAACTTTTGAAACAATCATTGATGACATTAAAATTGAAAATGAAACTTATAAAAAAATATCATCGAAAAAGGCTATTAGCGAGTATTTAGAAAGCAGAAAATATGTTCATGCCGACAGAATTTCTAAAAAGCCTATGACTCTTATGGATCTTGCTACAATTTTTGGAAAAGAGCAGAGAAAAAATGGAAACTTGCCAGATTTGGAAGTTTCAGATGAAATAAATGCCTGCTCGATTTATATTGATGTGCCAATTGAAAGAATTGATGAAGATGGGGAAAAGAGCATAACTACAGAAAAATGGATTTTGCAGTTTAAAAATGAAACTCATAATCACCCAACAGAAATTGAGCCATTTGGTGGGGCTTCTACTTGTATTGGTGGAGCAATTCGTGATCCGTTATCTGGAAGAACTTATGTTTATCAGGCTGTAAGAATTAGCGGTTCTGCTGATCCAACTGAAAAAATTGCAGATACAATGGCTGGAAAATTGCCGCAAAAGGTTATTACACAAGTGGCAGCACACGGATTTTCATCTTATGGAAACCAAATTGGACTTGCGACAACTCATGTAAATGAAATTTATGATGAAGGCTACAAAGCTAAAAGAATGGAATTGGGACTTGTTGTAGGAGCAGCGCCTGCTGAAAATATTATCCGTGAAAAGCCTAAAAATGGAGATGTTGTAATTTTACTTGGTGGAAGAACTGGAAGGGATGGAATTGGTGGAGCAACTGGTTCATCTAAGGAGCATACAACAGAATCTTCTGAAAAATCAAGTGCAGAAGTGCAAAAAGGAAATGCAATTGTAGAAAGAAAAATTCAAAGACTTTTCAGAAACAGAAATGTTACAAAATTAATTAAAAAATGTAACGATTTTGGAGCTGGAGGAGTTTCAGTCGCAATTGGGGAACTTGCTGATGGACTTGAAATTGACTTGAATAAAGTAAGAGTGAAATATATCGGGTTAAATGGAACGGAACTGGCTATTTCAGAGTCACAGGAAAGAATGGCAGTTGTTATTGAAAAAAACAAAATTTAGATAAATTTATAGAATTTGCAAATGAGGAAAATTTGGAAGCATATCAAGTGGCTGAAATTAATGATTCAAATAGACTTATTATGAAATACAATGGAAAAGCGATTGTTGATATTTCAAGAGATTTCTTAAATACAAATGGAGCTGCTTCAAATATTAATATTACAATTGAAAATACGCCAAAAATTGAGCTTGAATAGAGAAATTGAAGGAAATGACTTTAGAAGCAAAATTTGTAAATAACTTTGAAAGGATTTAAATGTAGCTTCACAAAGAGGACTAGTTGAAACTTTTGATTCAACAATTGGAGCAACTACTGTATTAATGCCATTTGGTGGAAAATATCAATTAACTCCTGCAGAAGTTTCGGTGCAAAAAGTATCAGTAATCAATGCAGAAACTGATGTCGCTTCAATGGTTGGATATGGATACAATCCTTATGTGGCAAAACAAAGTACATTCCACGGTGGTGCTTATGCTGTAATTGAATCAATGGCAAAAGTTGTCGCTGGTGGAGGAAATTACAAAAATATCAGATTTACGTTCCAAGAATATTTTGAAAGATTGGGACAAGATTCTAAAAAATGGGGAAGACCATTATCAGCGTTATTGGGAGCATTGCACATACAAAAAGCCTTTGGATTACCTTCAATTGGTGGAAAAGATTCGATGAGCGGAACATTTAATGATATTTCTGTACCGCCAACATTGGTATCGTTTGCAGTAAGTGTTACAGATGCGGAAAATGTAATTTCTAGCGAATTTAAAAAAAGGCTGGAAACAACGTTTACTTGATTACAACTCCAAATGATGAAGATGATTTGCCAAAACTTGATGAATTAAAGGCAAACTTTGACTTTGTGACTGAAAAATATTAGAAATAAAAAAAGATTGTTTCCGCTATGGCTGTTAAAAATGGTGGAATTGCCGAAAGCATTGCAAAAATGGCATTTGGAAATAAACTTGGTGTAGATGTTGCAGCAGATCTTTCTGAAAATGAATGGTTTAAAGTAAATTATGGAGCATTTATTGTAGAAACTGCTGGAAATATTGAAAATAAAAAAATGCTGTTTTACTTGGAAAAAGTTACGGATAATGCGAAAAATTTCTATAAATAACATAACTTTTGACTTGGATGAATTAATTGGAACTTGGGAAAGTAAACTTGAAAGAATATTCCCAACTAAAAAAAGAAGTTGAGGAAGAACATAAAATTGCACATTGCAAAGGTGTAAAATATGAAAAAAATCGAAAAGATTGAAACTCAAAAATATAATTAGCAATATTTCAAATGCTTATGCGAAACTAAGAGTATTTATTCCAGTATTCCCTGAACAAACTCAGAATATGACTTGGAAAGAGCATTTAATAGAGAAGGTGGACTTGCGAAAAATTGGTGTATTTAATAACTTGTCGCATAGCAATATTTTTAAGTTCAATTGATAATTTTGTTAAAGAAATTAATAATTCGCAAAATATTGATGTTGCCTGATGGATTTAGTGCGGGAGATGAACCAGATGGATCGGCTAAATTTATGGTTGCTGTATTGAAAAAAATAAAAAAAGTTAAAGAAGCAGTGGAAAAATTTATTGAAGAGAGATGGATTAATTTTTAGGAATTTGTAATGGATTCCAAGCGTTGATTAAATCAGGATTGTTACCTTACGGAGAAATTCGTGAATTAAATGAAAATTCTCCCAACATTGACATTCAATACAATTGATAAACATATGTCGAAAATTGTGCAAAACAAAAAAATTATTACAAATAATTCACCTTGGTTAGCTAATATGAAAGAAGGAGATATTCATTCAGTAGCGATTTCTCACGGAGAAGGAAGAATTGTTATTACAGAAGAAGAATACAAGAAATTATTTAAAAATAATCAAATTGCAACTAAATATGTTGATTTGGATGGGAAATTCGACAATGGATTCACAATTTAATCCAAATGGTTCGTATTATGCGATTGAAGGAATGTTGGCATATAATGGTAGAATCTTTGGTAAAATGGGACATTCTGAAAGAAAAGGTAAAAAAATGTTTATAAAAAAATATTTATGGAGATAAAGAACAAAAATATCTTTAGAAATGGAATTAAATTTTTTTAAATAAGGAAAAGGAGAAAGTAGAAAATGAAAGTAGCAATATTTTTTGGAAGTCAGTCAGATACTGACAAAATGAGAGGTGCAGCAAATTGCTTGAGAGAATTTGGGATTGAGTTTGAGGCTTATGTATTGTCGGCTCACAGAGTTCCTGAAAAATTGGAAGAAGTTTTGGCTGATGTTGAAAAAAGAGGTGCAGAAGTGATTATTGCTGGTGCTGGACTTGCGGCACATTTACCTGGAGTTATTGCTTCAAAAACAATACTGCCAGTAGTTGGAGTTCCTTTAAATGGAGCACTTGAAGGATTGGACGCACTTTATTCGATTGTTCAAATGCCAAAATCTATTCCAGTAGCAACTGTTGGAATTAATAATTCATACAATTCAGGAATGTTAGCAGTACAAATTCTTGCAATAAAATATCCTGAAATTAGAGAAAAATTGGTTACATTTAGAAAAGAAATGAAAGCTAAATTTATTGCTGATAATGATAAGAAAAGTTGAATTATAATTTGTAATAGACTTATTTCGAAAAATTATATGTATTTATAATTTAATAAAAACAAATATTTTGAAGCAAGGGGTATTGACCCCTTGTAGAAATAAAAAAATTCAAGTTATTGAACAATATAATATTTATTTGATATGATTTAAAAAAATAAAAAAATGGAGGAAATAAAAATGGAAAAAGAGAACAAATTTATGAAGGAAAAGCAAAATCAATTTTTTTGCAACAGATAATGCGGATGAAATAATTATGTATTTTTAAAGATGATGCGACTGCATTTAATGGAGTAAAAAAGATCAATTGGAAGATAAAGGAATTTTTGAATAATAAAATTTCTACATTACTTTATGGATATTTGATTAAACACGGTGTAAAAACTCACTGGATTAAAAACTTTGAATGAAAGAGAACAACTTTGTAAAAAAAGTGGAAATTGTGCCTTTGGAAGTAATTATTAGAAATAGAGCAACTGGAAGTTTTGTAAAAAGATATGCAGCTGAAGAAGGAAAAAAATCTTTTAAAAAGACCTAACTTTTTGAATTGTCTTACAAAAGATGATGATTTAGGAGATCCATTATTGAAATGATGATCACGCTTAGCATTAGAATTGGTTACTGAAGAAGAATTGGCTGAAATTAAAAAAACAAACTTTCTTGATTAATGATTTGTTGTCTGCATTATTTGATAAAAATGAACTTGATTTTTAGTAGATTATAAAATTGAGTTTGGAAGAGATAAAGATGGAAATATTTTACTTGCAGATGAAATTAGTCCAGATTCAATGAGACTTTGGGATAAAGATACACTTAAAAAAATTGGATAAAGATAGATTTAGACAAGATTTAGGGAGACGTAATGGGTGCTTATCGTGAAGTTCTTCGTCGTATGGAAGAAGTTTTAAAAATAAATTAAAAAAAATAAATTTCTGAAATCATATATTAGCAAGGGTCTTGACCCCTTGTCATTTAAATAAAATTGAAAAAAATATTGATAAAGTATAAACTAAACTGTTTATAACAAAAATGGAGGAAAACTACAAATGATTAAGAGCTTGAATGAAGAATGTGGAGTTTTTGGAGTTTTTGGACACCACGAAGCAGCAAGACTTACTTATTATGGATTGCATAGTTTGCAACATAGAGGACAAGAAGCGGCAGGAATTGTAGTAAGTGACGGTAAGCGTGTGAATGGTCATCGTGGGCCTGGACTTGTGTCGGAAGTATTTAACGATGATAGAATTTTTAACCGTTTGCAAGGAAATTGTGCTATTGGGCATGTTAGATATGCGACTTCTGGAAGCAGCAGTGGTCGTAATATTCAGCCATTCTTGTTCCAATTTTTTGACGGAAGTATCGCTTTGGCACACAACGGAAATTTGATTAATGCGAAAAAATTAAAAAGAGAATTGGAAAAACACGGTGCGATTTTTCATTCTACATCAGATACAGAAGTGTTGGTTCATTTGATTAGAAGAAGTAAAGAAAAAGATTTTTTGAGCCAATTGAAAGATGCATTAAGACAAGTAAAAGGTGGATTTTCTTTCTTAGTTCAAACTCAAACAGAATTGTACGGTGCAGTTGACCCTTTTGAATTTCGTCCTTTAATTTTAGGAAAAACAAAAAATGGAGCATATATTTTGGCGAGTGAAACTTGTGCGTTGGAAATTGTTGGAGCGGAATTTGTTAGAAATATTAGATCTGGAGAAGTTGTAATTATTGATAAAGACGGATACAGAATTGAAAAATATACTGACGATACTTCGACTGCGATTGCGGCGATGGAATATGTATATTTTGCAAGACCTGATTCGGATATTTCAGGAATAAATGTACATTCAGCTCGTAAAAGATGTGGAAGAAGATTGGCACAAGAAGCACCTGTTGAAAATGCAGATATTATAATTGGAGTTCCAAATTCGTCACTGTCAGCAGCAAGTGGTTATGCAGAAGAAAGCGGAAAACCTTATGAAATGGGATTAATCAAAAACCAATATGTAGCAAGAACATTTATTCAGCCAACTCAGGAACTTAGAGAACAAGGTGTTAGAATGAAACTTTCTGCTGTAAAAGGTGTTGTAAAAGACAAAGTTGTAGTTATGATTGATGATTCAATAGTTCGTGGAACTACTTCAAGCCGTATTGTTCAGTTATTGAAGGAAGCTGGAGCAAAAGAAGTTCATGTAAGAATTGCATCACCAGAATTTAAGTTTCCTATTTTTTACGGAATTGATGTGTCAAATTCATCAGAATTGATTTCAGCGAATAAAACTGTTGAAGAAGTGAGAGACTACATTGGTGCAGATTCATTGGCTTTCTTGAGTATTGACGGATTAATTGATTCAATAGGACTTAATTTTGATGCACCATATACAGGACTTTGCATGGAATGTTTTAATGGAGATTATCCAGCTGGATTGGGAGATTACGAAGAAGAATTTTATGCTTCATTGACACCAATTCAAAAAGAGGCTTTGAAAAAATTGAAAAAATAAGGTGAAAAATGTATATAGTAAGTTTAAATTATGTAAAAACAGTAAGTGAAGTTGAAAAAAATATTTAGAAGAACATATAAAATTTTTTTGGAAAAAAATATTATGAAATGGGAAAAATTTATTTGTTCAGGAAGAAAAAAATCCTAGAACAGGTGGTGTAATTTTGCTAAATGCAGAAAACTTTGGAAGAAGTTAAGAAAATAATTTTCAGAAGATCCGTTTAATATAAATGGAATTGCAGAATATGAAATTACAGAATTTTTCCCTACAAAATATGCAGAAGATTTCGCAAACTTTGTAAAATAAAAAATAGAGATTTAATTTAAAACAGGAGGATAAAGAATGTCAATTTCTTATAAAGATTCAGGAGTAGATAAAGAAGAAGGATACAGAAGTGTTGAGAAAAATAAAAAGAAAGAGTAAAAAGCAACTTACAACAAAAAAATGTTATGAACGAATTGGGAAGTTTTTGGAGCTTTTATACAAATTAGGAGAATACAAAAAAAGCCAATTTTTAGTATCTGGAACTGATGGAGTTGGAACAAAATTAAAAGTTGCATTTGAAACAAATAAATACGATACAGTTGGAATTGACTGTGTTGCAATGTGTGTAAATGATATTTTGTGTCACGGAGCACAACCATTATTTTTCTTAGATTACCTAGCTTGTGGAAAATTGGACTCAAATGTTTCTTCTGAAATAATTAAAGGTGTTGTAGAAGGTTGTCTTCAAGGAGATTCAGCTTTAGTAGGTGGAGAAACTGCTGAAATGCCTGGATTTTTATGCAGATGGAGAATATGACATTGCAGGATTTGCAGTTGGTGTAGTTGAAGAAGAAAAAAATGGTTAATGGAAGTAAAGTTCAAGAAGGAGATGTAATTGTTGCAATTCCTTCCAAGTGGAGCTCACAGTAACGGTTTCTCATTATTAAGAAAAATTATTCACTGATTTTTAGCGAAGAATTCAATGGAAAAAAACAATTGGAGAACATTTATTGACACCAACAAAAAAATTTATGTAAAACCAATTCAAAAAAAGTTATGGAAAAAGTACAAGTGAACGGAATGGCTCACATAACAGGTGGAGGACTTATTGAAAAATGTTCCAAGAACTATACCAGATGGACTTTGTGCAAAACATCGAAAAAGCGAAAAGTAAAAAGTTCATCCGTTGTTTAAACACGAAACATTCTCAAGAGTTCCAGAAGAAGAAATGTGGGGAACATTCAACATGGGAGTTGGATTTGTTGTTATCGTAAATAAAAAAATGATGCTCAAACAGTTATTGATATTTTTAGCTGAAAAATGGAGAAGAAGCCTATGAATTAGGAACTATTGTTAAAGGTGACGAAAAAAATTAATTTATATTAAAAAAATAAAGATGATAAAAAAATAAATTTAAAGAGAGTGAAAAAAATGTCTAATAAAAAAATAAAAAAAGAATAGCAGTTTTAGTTTCTGGTGGAGGGTCGAACTTACAGTCAATTATTGACAACATTGAGCAAGGGAAACTTAAATTGTGAAATTTCTTATGTAATTGCAGATAGAGAGTGCTATGGACTTAAAAAGAGCAGAAAAAAACATGGCATAAAAAAATATTTTGCTTGACAGAAAAGTATTAAAAGAAAAAAATTGTCTGATGAAATTAGCAATGTTCTTTGAAAAATGATGACGAAAAAAACAGATTATATCGTATTAGCAGGATATTTGTCGATTTTTATCGCCAGAATTTATAAAAAAAATGGTCAAGAAAAATTATAAATATTCATCCGTCATTGCTTCCAAAATTTGGTGGAAAGGGAATGTATGGAATGAATGTTCACAGAGCAGTTATCGAAGCAAAAGAAACTGAAAGTGGATGTACAATTCATTTTGTTGATACAGGAGTTGACACAGGAGAAATTATTTTTGCAGATAAAAGGTGTCTGTGCTTAGTGATGACACGCCTGAAGTTTTTGCAAAAAGAGGGTGCTAGAGAAAGAGCATATTTTGCTAATTGAAGGAATTAAGAAGTTAATTGAAAATTAAAAAAATCTTAATTATTTGGAAAGTTAAAGTAAAAATGGACAAAAACATGGATATACAAAGAAATATTATAGTTTCTTTCTCTTAAAAAAATTATATTTTATTTATAGGTAAGGGTCTTAACCCCTTGCTAACAAAAATTCATAATAAATTCACTATTTAAATGGGAGACAGTATAAGCTATTTATGTTATACAAAAAATTAAAAAAAATTTTTGAAAAATCAGAAAAAAATATGGTAAAAATAAGACTGTAGAAAAAAATTCCTACCACTATAAGAAATGAAAAATGAGAAGAAAAAAATCCACTCAAAAGTCAATAAAAATGAGTATTAGGAGTTACGGAAAATGCTAAAAAAACAGCAAAAATAATAAAAAAATTAAGCAAAAAAATGTGATTTTTAATATCTGAAAAAAATCTCTGTAACACCAATAAATAAAGGATTTTCTCAAAAGGACGGGGTTAAAGTAGAGTATCCATTAAAACAAGGATTGAAACTTTTTTACTCTTCAGATACAACGTTGATAAATTCAGGTTAAAGTAGAGTATCCATTAAAAACAAGGATTGAAACCATTTCTTACATTAGAAGAAGCACTTAATCAAAAGAAGTTAAAAGTAGAGTATCCATTAAAACAAGGATTGAAACTTTGAATACTATTTTTCAAATTTATGTTAGAAGTTAAAGTAGAGTATCCATTAAAACAAGGGTGAAAAACAACTTTTTATAAGGTTGTTTTTGATTATTGTCAAATATGAGAAAAAGAAAAAAAAATAGAGAGCTAATACAAATTTTTGTATATTTTCTCTATTTTTATTTATTATAAAGTGTATAATTTTCAAAAAGTTTTTCAAATTATCTTGAGTAAACTTTTTGTCAACTTTAGCAATTCTTTCTGCTAATTCATCAGTTAATACACCGTCTTTTTAATCTCCATTGCCAGTTTCCGCTAGCAAGTCCAGGAGTATTGATTCTAGCTTCACTTCCTAATCCTAAGAAATCTTGGATTGGAACGATTGCCATGCTTGCGACAGAACTCCATGCACCTCTTATTGCATCCCAATGAATTTCATCATCAGATCTTGAGTTTAAATAGTCTCTTGCAAATTGCTTATCGTCTTCATTGGCTTTTGTGAACCATCCGATTAATGTGTCGTTATCGTGAGTTCCTGTATAAACTACACAGTTTTTTGTGTAAGTATGAGGCAAGTAGTCGTTTTCTTCTTTAGAATCAAATGCAAATCCTAAAATTTTCATTCCAGGGAATCCAGTTGCTTCTCTCAAATCAATAACACCTTGCGTCATTGTTCCTAAATCTTCAGCAATTATAGGTAATTCTCCAAGTTCATTTTTAATGGCGTTAAATAAGTCCATTCTAGGTCCTGGACACCAAGTACCATTTTCAGCTGTTTTATCTCCATAAGGAACAGCCCAGTATTCATCAAATCCTCTAAAGTGGTCAATTCTTATGATGTCACAAGTGGAAAGGTTGGCTTTTAACTCTGTCAATCCACCATTTGTAGTTTAATTCTTTTAATTTATCCCAGTTGTATAATGGATTTCCCCAAAGTTGTCCAGTAGCACTGAAATAATCAGGCGGAACTCCTGCAACTTTAACTGGTTTTCTTTCTTCATCAAATAGGAAAATTTCTGGATTTGCCCATGCGTCAGAGCTATCAGCAGCTACGAAAATAGGGATGTCTCCAATTATTTTTTTACACCATTTTTCATTAGCATATTTTTTTACAGCATTCCATTGTTTGAAGAATAAAAATTGAATAAATTTTTTTGATATTCAACTTCTTCTTTAACTGTTTCATAATATTTTTTTCCATTGCTTCAGGCTGTCTAGATTTAATATCTTCTGGCCATTCATTCCAAGGTAATCCGTTAAAATGATTTTTTTAAAGAGATGTACATTGCAAAAATCATTTAACCAGCTTTTGGTTATGAGCTTTAAATTCTTCAAATAAATGTTTTAGTTCTTCTCTTTCTTTATTTTCTTTAGTGTTTTTGTAATTTTTCGTATGCTTTTTCTCAATAAAGGATATTTTTTTGATTGTAAATAGCACCATAATCAACATTTTCAGGGATTTTTCTCCAAATGAAATTCCTTCTAAGTCAGATTGTGACAATAAATTTTTCTTCAACTAGCAAATCAAAATCAATAAGATATGGATTACCAGCAAAAGTAGAGAATGATTGGTATGGAGAGTCACCATATCCTGTCGGCTCTAACGGGAATATTTGCCATAATTTTTTTGATTAGATTTTTTTCAAAAAAATCTACGAATGCAAAAGCTTCTTTTTCCTAAAGTTCCAATTCCATATTTCCCTGAAGTGAAGTAGGATGTAATAAAAATACCTGAACTTCTTTTCGAACATTTTTTTATGTCCTCCTTAAAATTATTAATAAAATTAAATTTTTTTATTTCTCACTTTAAATATACTATATTTTTATTTGAATTGTCAACATATACGTAAATGTAAATTTTTTTAAAAATTGTTAAAAAAATATTGAAAAATAAAGGATTTTTTAGTCATTTAAATATTTGAATGAAATAAAAAAATTAATGAAATTTAAGGATGAATGTGGTATAATATATTTATAAAATAGTTTTTAAAAAAATAAATTAAATAAATAAAATTGTAAGGAAAGGTTGTAATTATGAAAATATTGACAATAAATGTACATGCATGGTTAGAAAAACCAAATGGAAAAAAATCGACATTTTAGCAAAGGCTATTGCTGAAAAAGCAGTATGATGTGATAGCAATGCAGGAAGTGAATCAGCTTATGAATAATCCTGTAATTTTTTTGATGATATAAGACAGGAAAAATTATGGATGGGTTCTTCTGGAAAAAAATTGCAGGAATATACAGATACAGATTATTATTATCATTGGAGTAATTCACATATTGGATATGGAAAAGTACAATGAAGGAGTTGCAATAATTACAAGACATAAAAATAAAAAGAAGAAGATGAGTTTTACTGCACTTTTTGCTCAATCGGTAAGAACAATTTCTTCAAGAAGAATTGTAAGTATAACAATTGACTATAACGGACAGGAAATTGAATTTTACAGCTGCCACATGAATCTTCCAAACTGCGAAACTGAAGATATGGGAAAAAAAGTATTCAAAATATCTTAACAAGAACTAAAAAAATGATAATTTGAAAAATATTAATGGGTGATTTTAATACAGATGCCATTGGAAGTTCTGAAGATTATAAAAATATCATATCTCAAGGATTGTTTGACACATATACTTTAGCTGAGAAAAAGATAGTGGAATAACAGTTGATAAAGAGTATTGATGGATGGGCTAATGATAAATCTCAAAAAAAGAATTGACTACATATTTAGTAACAAGGAAATAAAAAGTAAAAAGAAAGTAAAGTTATTTTTTTAATAATGAAAATAAAAAAATTGTTTCAGATCATTTTGGAGTAGAAGTAGAAATAGAACTTTAATTTATTTGTAAAAAAAATATACATATTCAAAAATCTAATAAAACAAAAAAATTTAGATTATTATAAAAAAATTTAAAAATGAAATAATAATAAGTTTGATAAAAAAATATAAAAAAATTCAATAAAATAAAAAAACTTTATAAAAAAGCCAGTAATAATCGCTATTTTTTTATGTAGCGATTATTTTTTTGAAAAAAATGAAAAAAAGATATACGTAAATGTATTGACAAATCAAAAAAAGTGTGGTATATTTAAAATAAGGGAAAAATAAAATTAAATATATAAATTTTTTTAGGAGGTACTCAATCATGATGAAAAAAATTCAGCGATTTGGTGGAGCAATGATGGCGCCAGTTCTATTATTTGCATTCACAGGGATAGTCGTAGGAATAGCATCACTATTTACGAATCCACAAGTAATGGGTTCAATTGCAAAAATGAAGGGACAAACTGGTATAAATTCTGGTTTGTGATAAGTGAAGGTGGTTGGACAGTATTTAGACAAATGCCGTTATTGTTCGCAATCGGATTACCAATCAGCCTTGCAACTAAAACAAATGCAAGAGCATGTCTTGAAGCTTTTGCTTTATATACAACTTATAATTATCTTGTAGCAGCAATGCTTACACAATGGAGTTTCTTTGGTGTTGACATGAGTCAAGAAGCTGGAGGAACAAGTGGACTTGCAATAATTGCTGGAGTAAAAACACTTGATACAAACTTATTTGGTGCAATTATAATTTCTGCAATAGTAGTTTATTTACATAATAAATATTTTGATAAAAAGTTACCAGACTTTTTAGGAGTATTCCAAGGAACAGTATTTGTTTATATTATTGGTTTCTTAGTAATGCTTCCATGTGCTTTCATAACTGCACTTTGTTGGCCAAAAGTTCAAATTGGAATTAACAACTTACAACAATTATTAAAAGTTTCAGGACCAATTGGAGTATGGATTTATACATTCCTTGAAAGAGCATTGATTCCAACAGGATTGCATCACTTTGTATATACACCATTTATATTCGGACCAGCAGCAGTTCCAGGTGGAATTCAAACTTATTGGGTTCAACATATAAGTCAATTTGCTCAATCTACAAAACCTTTAAAAGAAATGTTCCCACAAGGTGGATTTGCATTACACGGTAACTCAAAAATCTTTGGTTCAGTAGGTATCGCACTTGCAATGTACTCAACTGCTAAACCTGAAAACAAGAAAAAAGTAGCAGGATTGTTATTACCAGTTTTATTAACTGCAATAGTTTCAGGAATTACAGAACCACTTGAATTTACATTCTTATTTATAGCACCAGTATTATTTGGATTACACGCAGTATTAGCTGCAACAATGTCAACATTGATGTATATGTTCGGAGTTGTAGGAAACTTTGGAGGAGGATTCTTAGACTTTATGTTCTTAAACTGGATTCCAATGTTTAAAAACCACAGTGGAACAGTAATTACTCAAATTGTAATTGGATTAATCTTCACATGTATTTACTTCGTATTATTCAGATTCTTAATTTTAAAAATGGATTTAAAAACTCCAGGTAGAGAAGATGATGATGAAGAAATGAAACTTTATACAAAAGCTGACTATAGAGCTAAACACGGTGAAGGTGGAGCACAAGGTGCAGCTGCCGCAGCTGGTGGAGATGAATATGCTCAAAAAGGTGCAATCATTCTTGAAGCATTAGGTGGAAGAGAAAATATTGAAGAACTTAATAACTGTGCAACTAGACTTAGAGTAAGTGTAAAAGATGCAAGTAAATTATTACCAGATGCAGCATTTAAAGGCAGCAGGAGCTCATGGTGTAGTTAGAAAAAGGAACAGCTATTCAAGTAATCATCGGATTGTCAGTACCTCAAGTAAGAGAAAGAATTGAAGACATGATGAAAAAAAGGGTAAAAAAATAAAATTTGATAAATAATAAATAATTGAAATTAAATTTTATAAAAATTTAAGAAAGAATTTTTCAAAAAGTTAAAAAAATTTTAAGTATAAAATTATAAGACTTACGAAAGTTCTTTCTTTTATATAAATTTATTTTTTTAATATTTATACGATTGGATTTGTTAAAGCATTTGAAAAAAATTTTCAAAATAATAGAAAAATAAAAAGAGGTTATTTCAAAAATGATATAACCTCTATTTTTTTGGTATAAAAAAATTATCTTTTGGCAATAGCAGTGAAAGTAAATTTTTTTCAGGATGATGAATAATAGTTTCATATTGAAATAATGTGCCGTTTGACAAATAGGCATGAGTTTTCAATGACAACAACCATATTTATATCTTTTAATTTGAGATATTTTTTTGTTCTTCTGGGAGTGATCTTTTCTGAAAATTAATATCTCTTCGAGAGTATCCAATCTTTAGTTTCAAATCCTTTTTCCAAATATTCATATATCGACTTTTCTGGCAATCTCTTCATTCAAAAAAAGGTACAATTTTTTTCTGTCAAAAAAACTTGTGGAATAATTTAAAACTTCCCCATTTAAGGAATTTGTACGGACAACTTTGTAGAAATCGGCACTTTCAGAAACTTGAAATTCTTTCATTAATTTTTTTATCTCCCTGAACAATATATAAGCTGATTAAGTCGGTCTCAAGATTAATATTTTTGAAGTTTATTGAGTTCCTGCACAGTTTGAATTGAAGTCAGAGAAATATTTTTCCAAATTTTTTTCTCTAGAACAATTGATTTTTTTCCCTTCACTTTTTTGAATAAAACCTTCAGATTCCAGCATAGAAAGAGCTTTTTCTTACAGTAAGTTTAGAAAAAAATTGTATTCTTTTGCCAAATCATCTTCTTTTTTAAAAAAATCTCCTGATTTTAATAATACCATTTTTCAATTTTATCTTTTATATCATAATAAACTTTTTCATATTTATTCATTTATATAAACCTTTCATATTATTTTTTTATATATTATACAATAAATTGCTTTAAATAACAACTAAAAACAAAAAGATTTATATAATAATTATAAAAAAATTTCAAAAAGATTTATATAAAACCTATTGACTTTTTTAAAAAAATATGTTATAATTAATATCGAAATAAGAAAAAGAAAAAATATATGATTAATAAATTATAGGAGATGGTTATTTATGAAAAAAATTTTTCAATTGTAATCGCAGGTGGAGGGAGTACATTTACTCCAGGGATTGTTTTGATGTTGTTAGAAAACTTGGAAAAATTTCCAATTAGACAAATAAAATTTTATGATAATGACGCTGAAAGACAAGAAGTTATTGCAAAAGCATGTGATATTATAATAAAAGAAAAAAAGCACCTGATATTAACTTTGTTTATACAACTGATCCTGAAACAGCATTTACAGATGTTGACTTTGTTATGGCACATATAAGAGTTGGAAAATATGCAATGCGTGAAAAAGATGAAAAAATACCTTTAAAACATGGAGTATTAGGACAAGAAACTTGCGGACCAGGAGGAATTGCTTATGGAATGCGTTCAATTGGTGGAGTTATTGAATTAGTTGATTTTATGGAAAAATATTCGCCAAATGCTTGGATGTTGAACTATTCAAATCCTGCGGCAATTGTAGCAGAAGCAACTAGAAGATTGCGTCCAAATTCTAAAATATTGAATATTTGTGATATGCCAATTGGAATTGAAATAAGAATGGCTGAAATGCTTGGATTGAAATCAAGAAAAGATATGGTTATTAGATACTTTGGATTGAATCACTTTGGTTGGTGGACAGATATTAGAGATAAACATGGAAAAGACTTAATGCCTGAATTAAAAGAAAAAGTTGCAAAAATAGGGTATAATGTAGAAATTGAAGGAGAAAAACACTGAAGCAAGTTGGAATGATACATTTACAAAAAGCAAGAGATGTATTTGCAGTTGATCCCTACAACATTACCAAACACATACTTAAAAATACTACTTATTCCCTGATTATGTGGTAGAGCACTCAAACCCCTAACCACACAAGAGCAAATGAAGTAATGGAAGGAAGAGAAAAAGTTTGTATTTGGTGAATGTAGAACAATCGCTGAAAAAGGAACTGCAAAAGATAGTAAACTTCATGTAGACGATCACGCTTCATACATAGTTGACTTGGCAAGAGCAATTGCTTATGATACAAAAGAAAGAATGTTGTTAATCGTAGAAAACGATGGAGCGTTATCAAACTTTGATCCAACTGCAATGGTAGAAGTGCCTTGTTTAGTAGGTTCAAATGGGCCTGAAAAAATTGTTCAAGGTAAAATCCCTCAATTCCAAAAAGGTTTAATGGAACAACAAGTTTCTGTTGAAAAATTAACAGTAGAAGCATGGATCGAAGGTTCATACCAAAAACTTTGGCAAGCAATTACATTATCAAGAACTGTGCCAAGTGCAAAAAGTTGCAAAAAGCTATTTTGGATGACTTGATCGAGGCTAATAAAGATTTCTGGCCAGTTTTTGAAATAACAGATTTGAAATAAATAATTTTTTTAGTGCTTGAAATGTTAATTAATTATGATATAATTATTTAAAAAAATAACCATTCAGCGTGGTATAGTAAAAATAAATTGCAAAAAAATAAAGGCACTGCTATTGAAGTAGTGTCTTTTTTTATGATATAATTATTTATAAATTATTTTTATTAATCAGTTGTAAAAATAAATTTTTAAAGGTTAAATAATGTCAATGTTCATTAACCAAAAAGAAAAAAAGTTATATTAATAAAAGTTTATAAATTGTTTATAAATTAAATATGAAGGAAAAATGGATATAAAAAAATTAGATAAAAAAATGGTGGAAAAAGAAGTTGGATATCAAATTTATCCAAGAAGTTTTTATGATAGTAATAACGATGGAATTGGAGATTTGAATGGAATTACAGAGAAATTAGATTATTTGAAGAATTTGGGGATAACGCTTATTTGGGTTTGTCCAATTTTTAAGTCGCCAATGGATGACAATGGATATGATATTTCAGATTATTATGATGTGAATCCTGAATTCGGGACAAAGGAAGATTTGGAAAAATTGATTGCAGAGGCCGAAAAAAGAGGGATAAAAGTAATTTTAGATTTGGTAATTAATCATACTTCTGATGAGCACGAGTGGTTTTTGGAAGCATTGAAAAATCCTGAAAGCAAGTACAGAAATTACTATATTTTCAAAAGAGGAGAAAATGGATTGCCACCAACAAACTGGAGATCACATTTTGGAGGTTCTGCTTGGGAAAAAGTTGAAGGAGAAGCTGATGAAGATGGAAATGAAATGTATTACTTGCATTTATTTACAAAAAAACAGCCTGACTTAAACTGGGAAAATCCTGAAGTTAGGAAAGAGCTTTATAAAATGGTAAATTACTGGTTGGAAAAAGGAATTGCCGGATTTAGGGTAGATGCAATAAATTCAATAAAAAGATGAAGATTATTTGAATTTACCAGTTGATGGGGCAGACGGACTTGCCCATAATGTAAAAATATACATTAAATCAGCCTGGAATTGAAGAATTTTTAAGCGAACTGCAAAGGAAACATTTTAAAAAAATATAACTGTATGACTGTTGCAGAAACTCCAATGCTTGAATATGAAAGATATAATGATTTTATTGAGGGAAGATGGATTTTTTCAATGATTTTTGACTTCAGCTATGCGATCTGGATATGACAAAAAGGTGGATTTTACTATTCATTGAGGGATATTCCAACAATAGAGCTTTAGGATGTTATTTTTGAAAGTCAGCTGACTCAGCAAAAAAATATGGATGGAGAGCACCATTTTTTAGAAAATCACGATTTGCCAAGAAGTTTGAATAAATTTTTTTGGTGAAAAAGCGAATGAAACAAATGCAAAATTGTTAGCAAATGTATTTTTTTCTTCTTTGCGAGGAACACCATTTATTTATCAAGGTCAAGAAATTGGGATGGATAATTTTGTGAGAAATGATATTTCTGAATTTGATGATATTGCAAGTAAAGACCAATATCAACGGGCATTAGGAGAAGGATTTTTCATCTGAGGAAGCATTATATTTTTGTAAATAAACGAAGTCGTGACAATTCAAGAACGCCTATGTAATGGGATAACAGCAAAAATGCTGGCTTTTCAAAAAGATGAAAACTCAAAATCATGGATAAAATTAACAGGAAGCCAAGCCACAACAAATGTAGTGATCAAATAAATGACAAAGATTCAATTTTCACACTACAAAAATGATTGATTTGAGACAAAATGGGAAAATATTCAGATTGCTTGACTTTTGGTGATTTCCTCTCTGTTCCGTTGGAGAATGAAAAATTTATTGCTTATGTGAGAAAATATAAAAATCAAAAAGTTCTTTTGTATCAGTAATTTTTCTGAGTTGAAACAAGAAGTTAAATTAAGTGAAATTGCAAAAAGCTCTTGGAGAAAAAAGAAATTAAAATTGAGAGATTTTGATTAACAATTTTGATGGTTTTGAAAATGATGGAGAGAAAGTTGTTTTTTGAAGCGGTTTCAAAGTTTGTTAGTTGAGATTTTATAAAAATATGAACTGCACTGAAAAATTTATTTACAATTAAAGAGGTGTAGTATATTTGTGGAATTTAGTGTTATAAAAATCACAGCTAATTTAACAACTGTGATTCTGAATTTTTATTTAAATAGATTATTCAACATCTCTAATTTCATTTTTCACCTTTTGCCACAACAATTGTACAAACAGCATCTCCAGTTATATTTACAACTGTTCTGAACATATCAATAATTCTATCGACACCAATTACAACTCCAATTCCTTCAAGCGGCAATCCAGCTTGTTTTAACACAAGTGACAACATTAACATTCCAGCTCCTGGAACTCCTGCCGTACCGACTGAAGCTAGTACCGCTGTCAAAATAATTCCAATATATTGTGTTGGTCCCTAAATGGATGTTATAAAGATTTGCGATAAATACCGCCGCAACTCCTTGCATAATCGCAGTTCCATCCATATTTACTGTTGCTCCCAATGGAATTGTGAATGAGCTGATTTCTTCTGAAACGCCAAATTTTTCCGACAATGTTTCAATATTTACTGGAATTGTCGCATTGCTGCTCGATGTAGAAAATGCTACTGAAATAACATTTAAAAAGTTCTTGAAAAAACTTAATTGGATCTCATTTTTGCCATACTTACAAGCATTATTTGATAAACTCCTGTATGAATTACAAAAAGCTATTAATGTCACGACAACAAATCCTACTAATTTAACTAGTACATCCACTCCTGTTGAAGCAACCACTTTTGAAATTAGTGCAAAAACTCCAAGTGGAGCAACTTGCATTATAAGTTCTACCATTTTTAACACAAGTTCATTTGCTTCTTCAAGTAAAGTTTTTAAATTTTTAACTTTATCTCCTAAAGCTGTAATTGCAACTCCTAAAAAGCAAGAAGAATATTATTATTGCTAACATTTTTTCCTCTGACATTGCATTTACGATATTTTTGGGAATCATATCAAGCAACACATCAATAAGTTTACTCTGCTGAGCAATTTCATATTCACCTTTTGGAAGATTTCCATGAATCATTCCTTTTCCAACATTGGAAATTCTAGCTACAAATAGTCCAATAGCTACGGCAATCGCAGTAGTTGCAAAATAAAATCCTAAAACTTTTGTCCCAATTCTTCTAAGTTTCTTTACATCTCCAATGGAAGCTGCTCCCATTGCAAGTGATATCGAAACAAGCGGCACGATCATAACTTTCATAAGATTGATAAACATTCCTCCAAAAAACGCAAGAACTGAATCAATAACAATATCTTTTACAAACGGATTAGCTGCAAAAGGACTCAAAATCATTCCAAATACAACTCCAAGTGCCAGTCCAATCATAATTCTGGTTGTCAAGCCAAATTTTTTCATAAACTTTCTAACAGTATAAAATACTGCCTCCTTTCCCAAATTTTTAGATATGCTATATTTTAACTTTTTATAGAAAAAATTTACAAGTTATTTTTAAAAAAATTTACTATTTTTTTGGATATTTTGTTTAGTAAAGAGTGAATGTAAAAACATAACTACAATTATTATTAAATTTATTTTTAATTTTAATATAATCAAAATCAAATATGGGGGTATAATATAGTAGATTTAGTTTTTATACTAGTTAATTACAAATAATTATTAAATTAAAAATTTTTAAGGAGGAATAAAAATGAAAAATTTTTACTATTAATGACTTTTTACTTCTATGGTAGCTTATGCAAGAGTTGGGGAAGTAGGAACTAAAACATTTGAAAAATGTTATAGGCTATTGTGAAAATGGAAAAATTAATAAGTTATAAAAACCGACAATAGCAGGTAGTAAACGTTTTTATATAAGAATGATATATCCATTATGCAGAATAGATGGTTTTAAGATATAGAAATATAAAATTTTCATATGTTACTAATGGAGAATTTAGCAACAAGGAGGAGCTTAATGATGCTATAAATTATTTAAAAAAATATAAACCTAGATGGTTATAATATTGATATTAATTATGATAATAGAACAATTTATACAAGATTAGACTATTAAGTAGCAAGGTAGTAAGGATAAATTATAATGGAGTAAAAATTTTGGGAGTATGTTTTATAAATTTCTGAGAGTATTTAAAAATTTATATTACATTACTCCTAAAGTATATTTTATTTTGCTTGATATATCGCATGATTTTTAGTTTTATTGAATTATCTAGTTTATTTAGTTGTTTCTGTGCTTTTTTTCAGAGTACATTAGACTATATTTCATTTTTCCAACCCTAATTTTTTTATTAAATCTTCGTGGCTAATCCAGTTTTTCTCTGTTGTCTTTTTTTCTTCTTCATAAGCCTCAACAGCCAATTTGTAGTCTTCTTCATCTTCGATTTTTTTCAAGAATTAAATCTAACATTACCTGGTTTAAATTGATATTATTTTTCCTTAACATAGTTATTTATTTTGTTCTCTATGTCAGGATTAGCATTTATAGAAACGGTTATCATTGATTTCACACCCTTTCTTGTTGTTTTTAGTTAATAAAATTTTTAATATAAAAGATAATAAAAAGCAACGAAAAATATTTAATTAAATTATTTTTATTTTTAATACCTTCCAATTCCAACAAAAATCGCTTTAATATGAAGTCCCCCACCATAACCAACCAATTTTCCATCTGCACCAATCACACGATGACAAGGAATAAAAAAATAGCAATTTTATTTCGATTATTCGCCATTCCAACTGCACGAATAGCTTTTTTTGGATTGTCAATTGCGATTGCAATATCTTTGTAAGAACGAGTTTCGCCATAAGGAATTTTTTTCAAGAGCACTCCAAACAGAAATTTGAAATGGTGTTCCTTCTTTTCAAAAGTGGCAAATCAAAAATTTTTTTCGTTTTTCAAAAATATTCAAAAAGTTGTTTTTCGCTTGTTTAATCAGTTCAGTTTCACAAATTTTGAAAATCATTTTTCTTTTTTAAAATTTTCAAAAATCAGATTCCCAAAGTTAAATCTGTAATGTGAGAGTCATCTTCTGTTGTGAGCAATCCCAATTTTTTTCCAATCGGAGTGTTTGTTTCATAAAAAAATAGATGTTCTTTTTCATTGTTTTTTTACCTCCTTAATTTTTCATTTATAGTAAAACTACTTTTAAAAACTAAACTCAAAAAGTTATGGCTACTTACTTAAAATCCAAATTTATACAATTTTTAGTAGTTTTGGTTTTTAAATAGGTTCGAATATACAATTGATTAAAAAAATTAACTTCAAATTACAAAAAAATTTTTTTCATGAATTATTCTCTCTCAAATTTTACTTCAAACTCTTTTTCCAAAAAAATGCAATTCCAATTTTTTTAAAAATATTGTCAATTCCAGCATTTTTTTCAAAAATTGAAGTATACTCTTTTTCTTCAATTTGATTTAGTGCAACTTTCACATTCACTTAACAATTTTTTTCGTGAATCTTTTTCTGAATTTAATTTCAAATTATCTATATTTATTGCTTTTTAATTCAATGATAATTCCTTCTTTTTCTTTCAAAAAAATATTTTTTTAGGTTTCAAAAAGTAAATCGTATCGACCTTTTCCTGAAAAATTATTTGATGAAATTTCATACTCGCTTTTTTTAATTTTAAAAATTAATCCGAGTATTAATCCATGATAAAATTGTTCTTTATAGATTCCAGATGCATCAAAAAAATACTTGTATTTTTCTAACAAAATTTTATTCAATTCAATTTTAAAAATTTTTTTAATATTTCCATTTTTTTAATGCATTGGTTAATTTTGAAAAATTATTAGAATTTCCAAAAATATACTTCAATAAACATATTTGAGAACATATTTAAAAATTTCTTCATTTGGAATTTTTTTAAATATGTTTCTTCACTATTTTTCATTATATTTTTCTAGATAATGTTAAATAACCGCTATGGAAAAAAAGAGATTCCAAATATTTTTTTCTCAAAAATTAGCTTCTAAATTTCCAAAAGTCATGCTATCGTTAATTATTTCAAAAAAATTTCTTCTTTATTCAAAAAGTTTTGAAAAAAATCATCAAAAATTTCTTTTTTTCATTTTTTTGTAAATATAGTTTTTATAAATCCATTCTCACTTGTATTTACCCAATAAGGCTTCAATTTTTTTCATTTTTTTAAAAAAATTAATAATCGACCAAGGATTATAAACTTTTTCGCCAAATAAATATCCATTGTACCACTTCTGGACATCATTTAATTCATATTTTTAAGTCAAAATCTTCAAGAGATTTTTTTCAACTTCATTTTCCATAATTCCAAAGTATTCTGTAAATTCATCATCTAAAATTGTGTGAACTTCTAAATTATTCAGTCCCGAAAAGACATTTTCCTTTGCAACTCGTAATATTCCAGTTAAAATTCCCATTTCCAAATAATTATTATCTTTCAAAAACTTTTTCCATAAAAATGCTTTTAAAAAAACGCAATACATTTCTCATAATTTCCCTTTTATGTAGGAATCAATTATTGGCTGGTCATATTCATCTATCAAAACAACAACTTTTTCCAGAGATTTCATACAAATATCTAGTCAAATTAAATAAAGAATTAATCCAGTCAGCATTATCTTTTTTTCAGCCAAATAGCATCAAAGTCTGCTAAATCACTTTGATTCAAATTATCTCTTATCAAATAAAATTCGTTATATAGTAATTTTATCTCATTTTTTTAATCGTGTTAAATCCACTTTCCCAACTTTCAGCATCATAATTTTTTTGAAAAGAAATAGAGATTACAAAGAAATTTCCCTGTTTTTTTAAAAATATTCACTTTTTAGAAATTTCTAAATTTTTAAATAATTTTTCTGTTTTTCGTCTTTATTTTTTTAATGTCAAAAAAAGTACTTTAACATCGAAAATATTTAAGGTTTTTTTCCAAATCTTCTCGGACGAGTAAATAATTTAACTTTAGAGCCGTCTTCTAAAAATATTTGCTATAAATTTTGTTTTTATCAAAAATAGTAGTAATTATTTTTCGATAATCTCTTTAAAAATCAGATATTCCGATAGGCAATTTCTTTTTGCAACTTTTCATCTTCAGTACTCCCTCCTTTTTAATTTTTTTATTTATTAATAATTTATTGTTTTAAGTAAGTGAATATATTATAATATGAATTGTAGAAAAAGTAAATTGTTTGGTTATTACAAAATAGTTTTGAATTTGTAAAATAGATTGGATATTAAAAATACAATAACTTTAGAATAAAAGTGTTGTATTTATTATATTATTGTAATTTGAAAAGTAAAAGGGAGTAAAAAAATGAATTTATTTGACGAAGTATATGAAAATAAAAAGCCACTTGCGTTTAGATATCGTCCGAAAAGTTTGGATGATTTTTATGGTCAGGAAAAATTGGTTGGAAAGAATGGAATTTTAAGGAAGATTATTGAGCGTGGAAATTTTATGAATGCGATTTTTTGGGGAGCACCTGGGACTGGGAAGACGACTCTTGCGGAAATTGTTGCTGAAAAAATGAATTATCATTATGAATATTTGAATGCGATAAAGGCGTCTGTGACTGATATAAAGGACATTTCTGATAAGGCACACAACAGATTTCATACGAATGGACAGCAGACACTTTTGTTTTTGGATGAAATTCATAGATTTAATAAGTTGCAACAGGATTCGCTTTTTGCAGGATTTAGAAAATGGGAATATTATTTTTAATTGGAGCGACTACTGAAAAATCCTTATTATAATTTGAATAATGCGTTATTGTCACGATGTATGGCATTTGAATTTAAAAAAATTGAGTGAAAAAGATTTGCTTAAAATTTTTGAAAAATATTAATGAAAAAGAGAAAATTGGAATTTCAGATGAGATTTTAAAATATATTTCAGAAATTATTAGAAGGAGATGCGAGACAGGCTATAAATATTTTGGAATTGATTGCGAATGTTGGGGTGGATTTTACGCTTGATGAAGTGAAGGAAGTGTTGAATACGAAAAAGTCTTTATCACAAGACGGAAGATAAGTATAATACGGTTTCTGCGATGATTAAAAGTATTCGTGGGAGTGACCCTGATGCGGCGATTTATTGGATGGCAAAAATGCTTTCTGGTGGCGAAGATATTTTTGTATATTGCTAGAAGCGTTTGTAATTTTGGCTTCTGAAGATATCGGACTTGCAAATCCACAGGCGTTACCAATTGCGGTGTCTGGACTTAATGCGGTAAAGGAGATTGGAATGCCAGAAGCAAGAATAATTCTTTCAGAAAGTTGCAATTTATTTGGCAATTTCTCCAAAGAGCAATTCAGCTTATAATGCGATAAATTCAGCACTTAGTCACGTTGAGAATGAAAAAAATTCAAGATGTGCCAATTCATCTTACAAAAAGTTGGGGAAAAAGATTATAAATATCCTCATAACTATGAAAATCATTATGTTAATCAAGTTTATATGAATGAAAAATTAAAAGTTTTATGAGTTTGGAGAAAATAAGTTTGAGAGAGCGGCTAAGGAGTGGTTGAAGAAGATTAAGAAGGATGGGAAATAAACTTTTGGATTTTGTAAAGTAATTGAAATAAAAATACTCAGATGGCGGATTACACCATTATTTGAGTATTTTTGAATATTTAATTGTCAGAATAATTATAATTTTGAGAAAACCTAAACTTTTTGTAAGTTTTCGTATATCATACTGACAATCAAGATATTCGCGAGATTTTTCTTTAAATAATTGACTATCAGTAGATTTAAACATGGTATTGTCAGTGACATCATCATTAAGGAAAATTTTAATCATTTCAATTCTTAGAGTGTAATATTTTTAAGACGTTCTCTATAAAGTTCTAAAATTGTACAGTTAAATTACATTTAATATTTTCTAATTTTTGAAATATTATCTTGCGCTACTTCAAGATTAGCCAAAAGCAACTTGTCTAGCTTCTGATGATTAATCATATATGAATATTCAGGACGAAATTTATCGTCAGAAATAATTGAAAGTAATTCTTCAGTAATTCTTTTATTTTCAGTATTATATTTTTATTTTCTAATTTTTCCTTTTTCTTTTTCTCTGTCTCTAGTCTTTCTTGTTCTTGCACATTTTTTCCTGCTCTTCTGTAGAAATATTTTTCAGAATATGTTTCTTGTGTTTGTTCAATTTCTTTATCAGAATTTTTATCTTTAAGCCAATTCATAATAGGACTTGGTGTAAAGATATATAGAAAGTATAATCAAAACTCCAGAAAGGATAAGTTTTTCTTAATACTAGTTTTAGTTTGAAGAATTACTATAAAAAGTAACCAAGGAAATAATATAATAAAAAGGGCACCCCATCCTTCTTGATACCATCTTTTTATTTTTGATTATTTTCAGTATTATTCATGTATCTCCCTTTTCAGCTTTTTATATTTTCAAAAACTAATTATTTTTATTTTGATATTCAGTATATTCGATAACTTTTTCTTCTAAATATTTTTCTTCTGGAATAGTTGTAATATCTTCAATGCCGTAACTAGCATCAGCAAATTTTATAAGTTCTTTGAGCATATCAATTCTTAAAATATAGAGTTTGATAAATACAGCTTTGACTTCATTTAAATTATTACAAGCCAAGTTACATTTTATATTCTTTAATTTTTCAATAGAATATTGTGATTTGTTAATATTATTTACAGCAATCTTTTTGCTCCTAAAATACTGTCATATGAATAATTATCTGCAATATAATTTGTCATTAGCTTAAAATCCTGTCTAAAAGGTTTGTCATCATTTGAAACTATTGATAAGATTTCACTTGATAATTGTTTAATTTCATTATCAACTTGTTTTTCTGTTTCTGCCCTTTTAATTTTGCTTCCTGTTCTAAATTCATTTTTTTCTTTTTGATTTTTCTAGTTCGTTAATTTTGGCTTCCTGTTCCAGTGTTGCAGCTTTTTTTCTTGTTCTAATTTTTTAATTGTTCCTGTTTCTTCTTTTCTTTAGCGATTTTTTCTTCTGTACTAGGTTCAAGTGCTGTAATTAAAAAATATAAATAAAATAAAACTTCCAAATAATGCTGAAAATATAATCTTTTATCAAGATTACTTTGTAAAATAACTAAAAAAACAATAGATAAGGACATAAAATAATAAGTAGAATTCCCACCATTTTTTAAAACCACTTTTTATTTGAATTATTCATATACTCCTCCTAATTAATTTTTCAAATATTCCTTTATTAACATATCCAAATTCTTCGCCATCTAAAAACTTGAACATAATACCAATTACCTTTTTTTCATTAATTAAACTTACAGTTTTTCCATTTTTCACTCTACCACGAATTGTTGAATTGTTATCAGGTTTTCTCATAAAAATTAACATATCCATTTGGCGAATTTACAATATATTTTTCTCGCTTTGCTCTTTTTCTTCTCAAATCTTCATAATCATTATCTCCAGAAATAAAATCTCCTCTTCTTACAATATCTATTATATTTCCATGAATTTCAAAATCTACGACTTCTTGATTAATAAAAGTCAATCCCAGAAGGTTTTCCATTAAAACCTTTATCGTTATAAATTTTACAGAATACTTTTATTTTTTATCAATACAAGAAGTAAAATCTACTTTAAAAAAATCAGCACCATGATTACTGCTGAATGTTTCAAAATAATTATTATACATTGTATTAAATACTGCATCTTCAATATGAATTTCTGTAATTTTTGGATTGGGAGTACAATCTCCTAAATTTCCAAATCCAAATTCTTCGACTTCTTTTTCATCAGTATAATGTGTTCCAGAAACTTTAGCATTTTTGGAAAGTTTAATGATTACTGTACCTGTCTCATCTTGTCCCAAATAACTTCCATTTCAAAGTGTCTACAATCAATATCATAAATCATTTTCAGGATTACATTTCTCATAAGCTAATCCAACAATATTTATAACGAACATAGACTTAAAATTAACAATAATTTTTCTCATAATTTTTCTCCAATCTTTTAAAAATTTATTTTTACCAAGTAATATCATTTAATTTTTCTGCAATTTCCAAAGTTGATGAATTTTCTATATTTTCAATATTTAAAAAGTGATTTTAATTCATAGTATTTATTTTTTTCTTAATCCTCTTGAAGTTAATTTTTAAATTTTTGTTGGACAAAAAAATCATTATCGTCAAATAAAAAGAAGATATGTCCTTTTGAAATATCACCGTAAATCTCTGGGAAATTCCTTATTGTGTTGATAATTCTATTTTTCTTCCTCGTTAGTAATTTCACCATTGCCTGAAATTTTTTTCAGTGATTAATTTTTTTCTTTTTTGTAAGTTCAGCCAAAAACTTTATTCACTTTTTCCAATATATTTCACTTCTTTTTGCAGTATATATTCCAGTAAATTGATGGTTTGAATATCCTCTGAACTTAGGTTGAAAGTATAAACGATATTTTTGTTTAATTCAAAACTTTTTATTGCATGGAACGATTCTAAGTATGTTTTTATTAGATTCATTGAAATGCAATAATAATAAAAATCTTTGGATAAACGGTATAGTTCTTCATTAAAAAGGATATTCTTCCGTAATTTCTTGAATGGAGGAAAGTAATTCAGAAAAAGTTATTGAAACAAAAATCAAAATTATAAATTCTATTTTATGATTTATAGATTTTATGGTATTTTCATCAAAAAGTATAATCACTTATGTAAATTAATATATTTGTTTTCAGCTGAATTTTCATTTTTGCAGTAATTAATAAGTTTTTTGTATTATCTAATCCTGTAACTTTTGGTTTCAATAATGATTTTTGTTGCTTTTTGTCTGAATATGTCCGTCTATAATTCCTCCTTCCTTTTTGTGATTTTTTTGCTGTGTAAAAAAACAGGGGTAACTTCATAATTGATATTTTTCTGGAAGAATACTGTCTATAAACAATTCATAGATTTTTGGGTTTATTCTATACAAGTTTGATAGAAGTAATAAAATATTATTTGTAATAGTATTCTCTCCTTTAGAGTAAATTTGAAATGGATTAATAAATCCCATAAAAAAACCTCCTTATTTGCTTTTAAAGTTATATTTTTATCTTAATTATACCATTTTTGATTATAGATAAATTAAATTAGAGTTAATTTTATAGATTGTTATAAAAGTAATTCTAAATTTACAATTTTTAAAAAGTTAATATTTTTGGCAACCTTGATAAATACAATACTTTATGATAAAAATAAATTAACAAAAATGTATTGGAGGAATGATACCTAATGAAAAAGAGCTTTTGATTAGTGTTTTTTGATAAAACTGGGATATTGGAATTTGCACAGTTTTTTTGGATAAAAAGGTGTGAAATTATTTCGACAGGAGGGACTTATAGATATTTGAAGGAAAATGGTCTTTCTGTGATTGATGTTTCAGAAGTTACGAAATTTTTAAAGAAATGCTGGATGGGAGAGTAAAAAAACTTTGCATCCAAATATTCATGGTGGAATTTTTGGCGATTAGAGATAATAAAGAGCACATGGATACGATTGCAAAAAGAAGGAATTGAAACAATTGATTATGTTGTTGTTAATCTTTATCCGTTCTTTAGAGAAGTTCAAACTGACAAAAACTTTTGATGAAAAAAATCGAATTTATTGATATAGGGTGGACCTACAATGCTTCGTTCAGCTGCAAAATCATTTTAAAGATGTAACAGTTATTTGCGAAACTGAAGACTATTCAGTAGTTATGGAAGAAATGGAAAAAGATGGACAAAGTTTCTTATGAAACTAAGAAAAGATTGGCTGGGAAAGTATTTAACTTGACATCAGCTTATGATGCGGCAATTTCTGCGTTCTTGTTAGAAGAAGATTATCCTAAATATTTGAATGTTTCTTATGAGAAAAAATTTGACTTGAGATACGGGGAAAATCCTCATCAATCTTCAGCTTATTATGTTTCAACTACTGAAAATGGAAGCATGAAAGATATTAAGCAATTGAACGGAAAAGAATTGTCATTTAACAATATTAGAGATATGGATATTGCTTGGAAAGTGGTTGGAGAATTTGATGGTCCAGCAGCTTGTGCGATAAAACACTCAACTCCTTGTGGTGTGGCTGTTGCAGATGATATTTTCATAGCGTACAAAAAAAGCTCACGATTGTGATCCCAGTATCGATTTTTTTGGTGGAATTGTGGCACTTAACAGAGAAGTTAACAAAGAAACTGCTGAAGAATTGAAAAAAATCTTCTTGGAAATCGTAATCGCACCTTCATTTACAGATGAAGCGTTGGAAATCTTGAAAACTAAGAAAAACTTGAGAGTTATCGAATGTAAAACTCCAAAACCTCAAGATAAATTCGATTATGTAAAAAGTTGATGGTGGAATTTTTGGTTCAAGGAACAAATAATAAAATGATTGATGAAATGAATGTTGTTACTGAAAAAAACAACCTACTGAAAAAGAAAAAAAGCTGATATGGAATTAGGAATGAAAGTTGTAAAAATATGTAAAAATCAAATGCAATTGTAGTCGTTAAAAGATGGAATGGCAATTGGTGTAGGAACTGGTCAAACTAACAGAATTTGGTCAACAGAACATGCATTGCAACATGCTCAGGAAAAAAAGTTGGAAAAAGACTTGACAGGAGCAGTATTAGCTTCAGATGCTTTTCTTCCCATTCAGAGATTGCGTAGATACAGCTGCAAAAAAACAGGAATTAAAGCGATTGTACAACCAGGTGGATCAATGAGAGATCAAGAATCTATCGATGCTTGTAACGAACATGGAATTACAATGGTATTTACTGGAATTAGACATTTTAAACATTAATTTTTTTAACAGAAAAATAAGATTGAATGTGCTACACCAATAGTTTTAGAGATTAAAAATTTAGGGTGTGGCATTTTTTTATATTAAACTCTATTTGAATAACGAATGCATTATAAATCTTTTTATTAGATTAAATTTTTAAATAATTAAAATAAATATTTACTTTTTTTAAACGGAGAATAGTATTAAGTATAAGTGGATTTGAAATTGCAATAAAAAAATTAAGAGTAGAAAAAAATTCTACTCTGCAATTCATTAATTAGCATTGTGTTGTAACCAATCTAAATATATTTTTGTATTTTTTTCTGTTTCAGAATTAAGCCTTTTTTTGCATTTTTTTAGATTTTAATAAAGCATTTAATTCATTTTTCTGAAAGCATTTGGAAGTCAGTTCTTTCGTATTTATTACCTTTTTTTATTTCTGTTCCAGTATTAATTACTCCAAATTCAACCCCTAATTTCATACGAATCCGTAACTGGTGTATTTTGATTTTTTTGCTATTTACATAATATTTTTCAATTTTATAATTTAATATTGGATATTTTTTTCTTTATTATAAGATTTTTACATTGTCAAATGGTGTGTATGAAACTCTATATTTGTTTCCAACTGGAACTACATTAATAAAATAATTAAGTTTTTTTCCCATATTATTTCATCATTATCTGATGCTGGATCCATCCCTGAAAACCAATCTTTTTGATTTGAAACATAAATTTGTGCTTTTTGGGGTGAAAAAAACTTTCTACTTCACTAGTTGTAGTTTCAGAGAAAAGTAAATGTTCCCTAAAACAAACATTAACATTAAAAATAAATTTTTTTCATAATTTTTAAACCTTCTTTCTTTTTATGATTTATCTATCATCTCCATAATTTTTATAAAACCTCATTTAATAGGTATTATACTTTTTATTATAGCATATTTTTTTATAAATTCGTATATCCCAATATTTTATCATCTTGATTATGCAATCACTCAATACACCTTTTTAAAATTTATAAAATTAAAGTCTTGACAAATATATGATATTATGATATTATAATTATGTTGTTAAAAAAAGTTATAAACAATCCGGGACCGTAGCTCAACTGGTCAGAGCAACCGACTCTTAATCGGTAGGTTGTGGGTTCGATCCCCACCGGTCCCACCATTATAAAAGTTATGTTTTACAAGAGTTTTTTTAAACTCTTTTTATTATAATTGACAATATATTAATAATGTGATATAAATTACATTGATGAGATTAAATTTAGAATATTCTCAAATTAAAAATTTTTACAGGTAGAAAAGAAGGATTAATATGATTTTTAAAAAAATGATGAAACTGAAGTAAAATTAAAGATTTGGAAAAGAAGGATTTGTTGATGAAATCTTTTTTTGATAAAAAAATTCGACAGTGGAAAATCTTCCAAGACTAGAGAAATTATTAGATGTGCAAGAAAGTGATTTTTTTAAGTTTATTTCAAGAGGAAAAACGAAGTTGTAATCGAAGGCAATATCATTGCGATGATGAATGGAAATGAAATAATCAAATATGATTTTTAAGAAAAAAATATGAATTTATGGATAATAATGGAAATATTTTAAATATGGTAAATGAAGAACAACTAGAATTGATAGAAACTGCAGAAAATATGTTTGAAAAAAAGCGATGATTTATATTTCTGATAAAACAAAAATGGATTGCTGAAGCATTTAAACTTTTTTTCGATTTCATTAAAGATATTGAAAGAAAAAGATGAATATAATAAACAAGAACTTATCAGTTATCTGAGAAAAATAGATAATTTTGTAAAAAAATTAAGTTGTTGAACAGATCTATTATAAGGAGAGATTGTGGAAAATAGAAGTTATTTTTGATGGAGGACTGTTAAGTTATATTGGCTGGATCATTTTAGGAAGTCTTTTAACTTCGTGTACGTTTGGAATTTGTTATCCTTGGGCTTTTGTGCATGATTTATGGTTGGAAAATAAATCATACTGTTATAGAAGGAAGAAGGCTGCAAATTTAATGGAACTGCAGTAGGACTATTTGGAAATTGGATAAAATGGCTATTATTAATAGTGGTGACATTTGGGAATATACAGTTTTTGGGTTCATATTAAATTGGAACAGTGGCGAGTTAAAAAAATACAACATTTTTTTAAATTAATTTTTTGATAGAAGGCTGATTATTTCAGTCTTTTTGTATTTTATTAAATGATTTTTTTGATGAAGGAGAATGGTGTTTATGAAAAAAATTTTTTTAGGATGTTAGGATTAATTATTTTGATTGGAAATATTGGATTTGCAGAATATACGATTAAAGATGGCAAAAGTTTATTGGGATGATGAAACTTGTCGTGAAATATGTAAATGGGGTAGTCAATCAGTACAATAAATTTTTACCTGATGTGGAAAGTTTTCAAAAATATTAAAAGATGGGTATGCAAGAGATAAAGGAACGATTTATTATAATGGAGAAACGGTGAAAAAAACAAAAATGGAGATAATGAAGTAGATATAAAAACATTTGAAATTTTGGAAAAAGAATGTGGCAAGAGATAAAAATACGGTTTATATTAATGGAATTGATTATCCCAATGTGGATGTAAATACAGTAAAAAAATTGTAAAATCTAAATATGATTTTATTAATTATGTGAAGGATAAAAAAACGGTATATATTGGATTGGAAGTCCTGATGTAGAAGCAAATCGGCACTATGATAAGGAAACTTTTGAAGATTTAGGAGATTTTTTTGCAAGAGATAAGAATTATATTTATTATTTTGAAAAGCCTTTTAAAGTTTGTTGATAAAGCAAGTTTTTAAAAAGATTATCAGATAGCTATATATCAGATAAAAATGGAATTTATTATCTTGATAAGATAATTAAAGGAGCTGATAAAAAAATAGTTTTGAAATAATGGAATGGGATTATGCGAAAGATAGAAAATAATGTTTATTATGAGGATAAAAAAAGTGTTAGGAGCAGATATTAACACATTTGAGGTAAAAAGAGGATATTGTGAAAGATAAAAAAATAGCATTTATTCTAATGGGAAAAAAGTTAGAGGGAGCAGATATCCAAACTTTTTAGAAAGTTAAATGAATATTACGATATTGATAAAAAAATAATATATATTATAATTTAAATTCAAATTCGGATATAAAAAGAATAAAAAAATACTGATGGAAATTTTTAAAATAATTGAAGAAAAAAACTTATAAAAAAATAAAGATGGTGTGTATTATTTGGGTGAAAAAAATAAAAGAAATTGATCCAAATAGTTTTTAAAATTATAAGAAAAAAATAATTTAAAAAAAGATAATTCGTATTATGCAAAAAGATAGTAAAAATGTGTATTATATTCAATTAGATCCATCATATATTTTAGATACAGATAATACTTTTAAAAAAATGTTGTTAAAGTTTTTGAAAGGTGCAAATCCTAATACATTTGAAGTGATAAATGATTATTACAGTAAAGATGATAAAAAAATATATTTTTATATAAGCTGGATTGTTGAAAAAAAGAGCCTTTGATAAAAGGGAGCTGATATAAAAAAACATTTGAAGTATTGAATAATGATTTTTTTCAAAAGATAAGGATAATGTATATTTTTGAAGCTGATAGAGAAAGAAGATTTAGATTCTAAAAGTTTTTAAAATTTTTGAATTTAAATAGTCAAAATAGGAATGGTTATTATTTAGAAGATAAAAATGGAATTTATTTTTCTAAAAATAGATGATATTGGTAATTATTTCAATAAAAGTTACTGATAAGGGTCAAATTTTTGAATGATTTCTATATCAAGGATAATGATTATGTATATTGTAATGAAGATGTATTGAATGATGCGGATCCGAAATACATTTAAGGTGGTGGACGAACATAGTTCACGGGCTGAGGATAAAAAAATCATAAATATGAGTATTGTAAAAATAATTAAATAAAAAAATTGGAATTTATTCAGAGATATTTTTTTGATAATAAATATTTAAAATTTGAATAATAATAGATAAAAAAATTGACTTTATGCGTATTTTTGATGTATAATAGATTTGAGGTGATTAGGAATGCCTATGAATTCTAAAGAAATGATTCGGTTTTTGAAGAGAAATGGTTTTGTCGAAATAAAAGGCGGAAAAGGTTCTCACAGAAGATTGAAAAATTTCGCAACCGGTAAGGTAACCGAAGTGCCTTGTCATAGTAAGGAATTAGGGAAAATACTTGAAAAAGTAATTCTAAAAAGAAGCAGGATTAAAAATAATCCTGTTCCTTACTTTGAGATCAAAGGAGGTAAATATGTTTGTTGTTTATCCAGCAATTTTTATAAAAGAAAAAGAAAGTTATACAGTTCTGTTTCCTGATTTTGGAGGAGCGACTTGTGGAAAAAGTATAGAAGATGCTTATTATATGTCAACGGATTATTTAGGAATGAACTTATTAGATTATTATAAGGGAAATAAAGAATTTCCTAAAGCAACAAGTTTGGAAGGATTAAATATAAAGTTATATATTAAAGAGCTATTTGATGATGAAAAAGAAGTTGAAGAAGCACTTAAAAAAATTCTTTCAAATCGTTAGTAGGATTGGATTTTCAAAAATATTTAAAAGAAGTAAATGTAAAATCGATTAGAAAAAAATGTAACTATTCCTAGTTGGCTTAATGAAGTTGCAAAAAGAAATAATATAAATTTTTTTCAAAAAGTTTTACAGGAAGCATTGGAAAGGGAATTAGAAATAGATTAAAAATAAATATTGTATAAATCACGGTTATTAATTTTTGCTGTGATTTTTAAAGAGAATGTGGTATAATTTAAATGAGATTAAATTTTAAAATAGAGAGAGGGAGAATGGTATGAGAAAGTTTAAAATTTTTATTTTTTTAATGTTATTAGGATATTTGGATTAAATTCTTGTGTTGCATTAGGAGTGGCAGCTGGTGTGGGATATGCAGTACCGTGGGTTGTAGCAATTTCATGTAGTGAGTTTGGAGTATGTTCTGAACCAAAGTCTAGAACTCCAAAACAAATTGAAAGAGATGAAAAACTAAAAATTGAAAAAAAGAAATAGAAGAAAAAATTATATTCAGAATACAATTTTTGAGTAAAAGAAAAAAATAAAGAAATTTTTTTGAAAATATTTCAATATTGATGCCTGAAAAAAACTTGAGTTTAGAAAAGTAAAAGAACCTAGAGAATATGAGTACAGTAATGTAATCTCAGAATTATATGACAAAGAAAAGAAAAAAATTTATTTTTTTACAAAGATTGTTTATAGTTGAAAAAGATAAAAAAAGATTTTGAAAAAAATAATTAATGATGGGAAAGATGAAAAAAATATAAAGAATATTATGAAAAAGAAAAAGCCGAATACAAATTAAGATTATTATCAACTGATGTAGAAAAAAATAGGAGAAAAATGCGTATAAAGATTACTGAAAAACTTGAAATGTCAAATGAACCAATAGTTAAAAATAACATATGTTAAAAATACTAAAAAGAAGGTGTATATGCTATTGGAAATGAAAAATTCAAAAAGATATCTTTTTAGCATTATTTGGAAAATAAAAATATTGAGTAATAAAAAAATTACTGAAACAAAAAATTTTTTTAGACTTTTTTTAAACAATGTTTAATTACTGTTTCTTTTTAAAATTTAAAGTTATAAAAAAATATTCTAATTTTTTTCAATTTTTCTTAAAAAAATAAGAATAATATATTGGATAAAAATTAAAAATAAGGTATAATTTTAACAAAAGATAGCAAGAAGTCTCCGACTTCTATAAGTGGGAGATGAATTGCTTTTTGTAAAAAAATTGAAAAAAAGGATACTCTTATGATACAATTTTTTTGTATAAAAATATCGAAGAGAAATCATTAATGATAAAATCTCTAAAGGAATAATTAAAAAAATATTCAAAAATCAAAAAGGAGGTGTAATTTCATGAAATATAATTTAGCATTCAAATACAGAATTTATCCAAATAAAGAGCAAGAATTGTTGATAAACAAGACTTTTTGGATGTGTTCGTTTTGTTTACAATACAATTTTTGTACACTGCGAATAAATTTTATGAAGAAACTGGAAAAATAAAAATAATTACACCTGCTAGTTTGAAAAGTGAAAAATCAATTTCTAAAAAGAAGTAGACAGTCTAGCACTTTCAAATGCTCAATTGAATGTAAAACGATCGTTTACGAATTTCTTTCAAAAGAGAGCAAAGTTTCCAAAGTTCAAATCTAAAAAGACTAGTGTTAAAAAGTTACACGACAAATTGTGTGAATAATTCAATACGAATTGAGGAAAAACAAATATTTGAGTTTTTGCCAAAATTGAAAAAGAATAAAATTAAAATATCATAGAGAAATACCAAAGAATTATAGAATAAAGTCAGTAACATTGACAAATAGTAATGGAAATTATTATGTTTCTGTTTTGACAGAATTTGAAAAAGAAATTCAAAAGAATCCCAATTGATGATAAAATAATCGGACTTGATTTTTCAATGTCTGAATTATTTGTCAGCTCTGAAAACCAAAGGGCTGATTATCCAAGATATTTTTAGGATGTTGGAGAAAAATTGAAAAAAATTACAGAAATCATTATCAAGAAAAGTGAGATTTTTCTAAAAATTGGTATAAACAAAAATGAAAATATCAAAATTACATGAGTATATCAAAAAAATTGTCGAAGAGATTTTTTTGCATAAATTATCGAAAAAAATTATCTAAAGAATATAATGCTGTGGTTGTTGAGGATTTGAATATGAAAGGGATGAGTCAAACATTAAATTTTGGAAAAAGTGTAGGAGATAATGGATGGGGAATGTTTTTGAAAATGCTTGAGTACAAGTTGATGTTTTTAGGGAAACAATTTTTGAAGATAGATAAGTGGTTTCCGTCATCGAAAAACTTGTAGTAGATGTGGAAATGTTAAAGATGAACTGAAATTATCAGAAAGAAGTTATAAATGTGAGTGCTGTGGAATTGAGATTGATAGGGATTATAATGCAGCACTGAATATAAAAAACATTGGAAAAGAGATTTTGAAATATTAGGAAATAAAAAGACAGGGTAGGAACTACCCAAAGAGCTTGGTAAATATATTTGGCTAGCAAAAGCAGATACTTCCTGAAGAAGCTCCCCGCTTCTAAAAGCGGGAGTAGTTCACTGAAATATAAAAATAAAAAGAAAGAGAGTTGGTAGTCATGAAAAAAATCAGAATACTGCTATTATTTGCTCTAGTTATGATTTTTGGTGCGAACTTATTGGCGAATGACTGGGAATTTGGGTCGGAAGGTGGGCATATTGTGCCGATGAATGTGTCGAATGTTTCGATAAAGAGTGAAAGGCTTCGTTTTAAATTGGAAAAATTTAAGTCGGAGTATGGGACGATAGACAATGAAATGGTGGTAACTGTTAGATTTGTGTTTGATAGTCCTGAAGCTGGGGAGAGATATATTGGATTTATTACGCCTGAAGGTGGGAATGAAGCATGGGATGAAAGAGATCATTTCAAGGATTTTAAGACTTCTGTCAATGGACAAAGTGTGAGTACAAAAGCGTATAGATTGACTGATTTTGCACCGAAAGATGTAAAACAACTGGAAGAAGTTAAAAAATATTTTAAGGAATATGATAAAGAAAAGATACTAAAAGAATATGAATATTACAAAAAGAGTTATGTTTACTATTTTAAGGCTAATTTTAAAAAGGGAGAAAATGTAGTTGAGCACAGTTATCGTTATGATGGAAGTAGCGGTGTTGGAACTGTTGATTTCAACTATGTTTGGTCGACTATTTCAAAATGGAAAAATCAGAAGGTGGATGATTTTGAAGTGATTGTTGAGCCAGGAGATGCTCTTATTGCGATGCCTGTGGTAAAGACAAAAGATGGGAAAGAAATAAAATGGCAATTGGCTGGAGAAGGAAATGTTGATTATGCTTACAAAGAAAATTATGAAACAAATGAGCCATACAAAGTTCTTTATGCAAAATTGAAAAAGGGTTATTTATATTTTTAAAACAAATAATTTCAAGCCTGAAGAAGAATTTGAATTGACAGAAATAAAAGGTTTGAGAGTTAATTATATATTTCCTGATAAAAACAGAAAAAAAGGTTTTAAATTTAAAGATGATTTAACAGATAATGCCTATTCGATAAAAATATTTAGATAAAGATGAAATAAAAAATATTTCAGATGAAGAATTGCAAAATAATGAGAAATTATCCTTATGCTTTTGGCAGGTTATGATTTTTTTCAGACAAAAAAATTGAAAGACTATTTTTTTCAAAATTTTTTTGTGGTATGTGCCAACTGGAAAAGATGTGAAATTGGGAGAAGCTGATTATGAGTATGTTAAAGATGTGGATAAAGTTATAAATGATAGGAAGAATGGGAAGTAGATAATTTGAAGATAGAAAAAGGTTACGGGATTTTATTGTAGCCTTTTTTTGTTTTTGGGAAAAAGATGTTATAATAAGTGTAAAATAAAAATTGGGAGATGAAATTGGATATTGAAGTTAAATTGAATGAAGGGTATGAAAAAGAAATATTTATAAAATATGGGAAAAAAATTGGAAAATGAAAGACAGAACAGAATATGATGTTGCACTTGAAAAATTATAGGAAATACTTGTTAAAGGAAACTGTAAAAATCCTGAGGATGTTTCAGTCGTTTGTCAGTTGGCGGGAGTTTGCTATTTGAGCAGGAAATGCGACGGTATAGAAATTTTTAGAGAAGTTTTTAGAAAAGAATTTTAATAGTTTGACAAATAGTGAAAAATTTAGAATATATATTGATTTGGGGTATTTATGTGAATATATGGGAAGTATGGAAGAAAAAGCTATTAGTTATCTTGAAAAAGCGATAAAAGTTAATTCAGAAAATGCAGATATTTACTATAGACTTTCTGTTATTTACAGTTTGAATAAAAATGAATCAAGAAGCTCTTAAAAATATAGAAATTGCTTGTAAAATAAGTAATGAAGAAAAATACAACTATGGATATGCACTGATTTTAATTCAAAATAAAGAATATAAAAAGCTGAAAAAAATTTTAGATAATTTGTTAATGGGAGACTCAAACAACATTAAATATCATTTTTACAGGGTTCTTTTGTAAAATTTATTTAGGAAATAAAGATACTGAAAATATAGAAAAACTTTTGGAAAAATAAAAGAGTTTGAAATGCTGGAGAAAACAGATTATGAAAAATATTTGAATTGGTTGACGTATGAAGCGTTTTCACACGTTTGATGAATATGTAATAAAAGATTTATATTATTTTATGTGGTAATTATGAAAAATATTGTAAATATGCAGATAAAAGTACTTTTTATTTAGAAGCGAATTCCATAGCACCGTATCTTTATTCCTTAAAGCAATTAAGAAAATTTGAAAAATAAATAAAATAGTGAAAAAGCTGAAAAAGAAATTTTACAAAATATTGAAGATATAAAAATGATGAGGAATGTCAAAAATATGACGGAAGAAGAAATTTTAGAAATTATAAAAATCTGAAAAAAAGAGATTGGCGAATATTAATTTAGTATCGGAAAAAAATATTAAATACAGATTTTAATCCCTAAGATGGAAATAATAATGTTTTTGAAATATGAATGCTGGATGGCAGATTGTCCACAACATTTGATAATTGATGAAAATTGAAGAAATACGAAAGGAATAAAAATTATGAAACAAACAAAAGAAGAATGGGCGAGATATATTCAGGATGAAATCATGATAGTTATGATAATTATAAGCATGCATTTATTGAATATAAGGATTATTTGGAGAAATGTCTTTTGGAAAATCCACGAGATGTGGAAAAAGGTGTGTCAATTAGCGATAGCCTATTTTACGGTATATCAAGATGGAAAAAGAGTGTGAATGTATTAGAAGAGTTTTTTTGAAAAAAATATTCAAAAGATTTTAAATGATGATGAGAAGCGCTATCATTTATCAGGATTTAGCTGATTTATATGAAAAAGATGCTTATGATGATAAAAAGTGTAAGTATTATTTTGACAAAAATTAATTGAAATGGGTAAACAATCGGCAGTTATATGGGAAGTATTGGGAGAATATTATTTAAAAAGAAAAAAATACAAAAAGGCACTTGAATGTTTTCAGGAAATGGAAAAATTTTCAGATGAGAAGGAAATAGAAGATGATTATAATTATGGGATAACGTTGTTTTATTGTGGTTATTTTGAAAAAGCGAAAGAAATGTTATTGAGATGTTATGAAAAGGAACCTGAAAGTGCAGGAATTTTATATGCATTGGCACTGTGCTTACATTATACCAATGATAAAAAATTGGCTGAGCCAATTCTGGATAAATTGTTAGAGAAAGTGTCGTTAGAGAAATATTATTATGATGAGAAAATTTTATTTGAAGAACTTATAGACTTATATTATTTATTTGAAGAATACGATAGGTGTGTCTTGGTTTTTGAAAAAGAGATAGATGAACTTGACTGGGAAGAACGTTTTTATTATAATATGGGTTTTTTTCATTTTATTTTTACAGTTTAAAAAAATTAGGAAATTTTTTAAGAAAGCAGAAAACAAATTGTCAGAATTGATTCAAAAACATAATAAGTATATTGAAAAAATTGAGTTGGAGAAATTTATGACAAAAATACTGGAATGAAGAAGAGATTGATGAATTTATTGAAGAAGAAAAGAATGAAATAAAAAGATTTTTGGAGATATATAAAAAGATAATGAATAGTAATTATAAGCCTCAAAATACAAGAATAAATTTAGAAAAATGTATAAAAACTTGCTATTTAGTTGATTGTCCAATGCATCAGAAGTTAGATTAGGAGGAAAAATTGGAAAAAAACAAAAATTTAGAAAAAGAAAAACGGTAAAAGAATGGATAAAAATATATTCAAGAAAAATTAGAAATAATAGTGATTACGATTCTGTTTATGAAGAGTATAAAACATTTCTGGAAAAATAAATTGAAAAGAAAAGCCCAAAAATGTGGAAGTTGTTTGTCAATTAGCGGCAGTTTACAATGAATTAAATTATCAATGGGAAGGATATTTATAAATTATTGAATAAATTTATTAAAAATATGAAAATGAATTGACTGATGAGGAAAAATCACGGATTTATACTAATTTAGGTTTTTATTATGACGATCAGAGATATGGCAGTAAAAGAGCGATTAGAACTTTGAGAAAGGCTGTGGCGTTTAATCCAAATAATTCTAAGGCTTATTATGGACTTGGGGCGGATTATTATGGTGCTGGGAAATATGATAAGTCGGAAGAAATGTATAAAAGAGCTTGTGAGCTGGAAAAATAATCCGATTTATAAGTTTGAATATGCGAATTTGCTGATGGTTAATAAAAAAATATGAAAAAGCAAAAATTATTTTGGAAAAAAATTATTGAAAGGAAATTTTTGATTTTTTGTAAGGAAGATTTGGCTAAAAATAAAGTATAGTTATATTGTGAATAAGATTTACTTGAGAGAATTTGAAAAATATTAAAGTGAAAAATTGATGAATTAATGTTGAAAAAAATGTTGAAATGAAGATTTTTTGGGATTACATTTTTGCAGAATTGTACTATTTGGCTGGAAAATATGAGAAAAAGTGAAGAGACTTATGCAAAAATGAAAAATAGCAATTATGAAGTTGCAACTTGAGTGGATTGCACCTTATTTTTATTCAATAAAAGCAATTGAATCAAAAAGAGAAATTACAAAGAGAAATTTGAAGAAATATTAGAAATTAAAAGTGAAGAAATAGAAGATGTAAAAATAGTGAATTTAAAAGAGAATGGACAAAATCTGAGAAAAAGAAGAAATTAGGAGATAAAAAGACAAATAAAGAGTTTGAAGGCGGAGTATGAGAAAATTTTTGAAAACGGATTATAAACCAGAAGTAAAAATTTATCCTAAATTTTTTTGTATGACTGTTTTTTTGATAGATTGTCCACGACATCAAAAATTAGATAAATAAAGTTTTTAATTTTAGAATGGAATATTTGAAATTAGAAAATAAAAAAATTTTTATAAAATTAATGTATTGATTTGGGTATAATTTTTTATGATATGATAAACTTATAGTATCTTGCAATTTGCTTTGAAGCGTATATAGAACAATACCAAAAGCATAAAAATAAGCCCCCAATAACAAAGGGCTTTGACTATTATTGAATTTAATTACGATAGTAGTATAGCATATTTAAAAATAAAAGTCAATAGTTAATTAAAAAGATTTAAATAATTTTAAATGAAAATAAATAATAATATAAAATAATGATATAATATTGTAAAAATATGATAAAATATATTTATAAAAAGATA
>BNJV01001004.1_pt1 | contig 91340 bp, 158 predicted proteins | sample 8540591 | NCBI WGS metagenome assembly BNJV01 (sample SAMD00202457, study PRJDB9452) | human saliva metagenome | host: Homo sapiens
ATCAAAAAGAGTTTTTGGGGAGAAAGTGCGGTTGGTTTTGGAGGTGTTTTTAGAAGTAGTTTTTTACACACTTTATCATTATTGCTATCATTCGATTAGAACTATGAAATATAGAAACATTATGAACATGTTTTTTTAGACATTTTTTAATCTCTTGAGCATTTCCTTTTTATAATCATCAGAAGATTTTGAAAAATGACTCTCATCAAGATACAAACCAATAATCTCTGGAGGAATTAAAAATTTTACCTCTCGCTCTATTAAATATTCTAAAAGGAAGGTCACTTCAGAATCTTCATAATAATTAACTGCATATAATCCCCAACATTGATAAATAAAAGGGTCAATTATTTTCATAAATATATTGTGTTGAAAGTTGTGAACAATCTGTAGATTCTGGGTAAGCGAAATGCTGTATAGAATTTCTCAACCGCCCAAACTTTTTATATAAATCTACATTCTTAATAGTAACTCCTGTTGTAGCCCACAGAGTGTTCTAGTAAATCTGAATACTGCACAGTTTTAGCATTATTTAATAATGATTCATAATCTAAATGCTTAACCTGGAAAGATTTAGGTAATGAATCAAAAATTAATAACGGATGTTCCTGCGCAATTCTCGCCTTGATTAATATCTCCATAGCATGTGCTACTTGCAAAACAGATAATTCTGCCCCACATATCATTTTCAAATGAAAAAAATAATTTGCATGTGTATTAGCGTGACTTAACGCAGCCAATCAAGACGTAACATTCTTTTAGGAACATCATCTAACTTTATGCTTCATAAAATATCCACTATTTTATTGATTAAAATTTGTCCTCAGACACTAGCTAAAACTTATCAATAATGCCCCAAAATCCGCTTATCTGACACCTGATACTTCGTGCCCAACTGTTGCGCAAATAAAGCTCACACGCAATTCCTCAATCATATAGCGAATTTCCGCAATTTCATCAGAAATCGGTTTGGATTTTCGGCAGTTTTGCGAGCAATTGTTGGTAAGCCTGTTGTACTTGTTCCACGCGTAGCATCGCGGCACGATCGCGGTTCACATCTTGAGCCAGTTTATCAATACGTTTATCAACGGCTTGCAGATAGCGTTGTAAATCTGGTAGGCGATCATAACCACTCTTTTGCACAAAACCTGGATAAATCAGTCCGTTTAATTGCGCCTTAATATCGGAAAAGGCAAAAGCCATAGTGAAATCCATTTTGCCTTTTAAACGTTGGTTTAAGGCATGATTGAGGAGAGAGATTTGCTCCACTTTCTGCGCAATATCCACGGTCACTTCGTTAAGGTTTTTCTCGAACAAAAATCACGCAATTTTTTTCAAAGCCTGCTTCATCCCAAACAAAACCCGCCAAAATCGGCAATCAGTTTATCCACCGCACAAGCGATACAGTCATCAATCAAATCTAACACGCGACCAAACGGGGTAAAATACAGACCCAATTTAGCCTTATTCGGCAATTTTTCATGAAGATATTTAATCGGTGATGGTACATTGAGCAATAACAAACGACGCAAACCTTGTTGCATCGCCACAGCTTGCTCAAATTCTGTTTCAAACAGTTTAATACCTACGGCATCTTTTTCATCTACGATGGCTGGGAAACGCTTTGACGCTAAAACCACGTTGTTTTTGTTCGTAACATTGTGGTAGATCTGCAAAGCTCCAAATATGCAGCCCGCTTTGCTCAATGCCATCATCTGCCACAGCAGAAATACTTTCCTGCACACGATCTTTTAAGTTGAATTTCAGCTCATCCAAATTCATGGATTCCGCGATTTTCTTGCCGTTTTCATCCACCACACGGAACGTCATTTTCAAATGGCTTGGGATTTGTTCCCAATTCCAATGTTCCGCTTCTACGGTGACGCCCGTCATACGACGCAATTCATAAATCAGCGTATCCAATAATGGCTTTTCCAACGGCACGGCTCGACTTAAAAAAGCTTGGGCATAATTAGGTGCTGGCACGAAGTTACGGCGATAAGATTTCGGCAGAGATTTAATCAGCGCAATCACCAATTCTTCACGCAAGCCTGGAATTTGCCAATCAAAGCCTGTCATTTCCACTTGGTTGAGCAATGGCAACGGAATATGAACCGTCACGCCGTCCGCATCAGTACCTGGTTCAAATTGATACGTCAGTTTGAGTTTTAAATTACCTTGATGCCAGAAATTCGGGAAATCAAGCTTGCTCACTTGTTCCGCATCATCATTAATCAAGAATGAACGTTCAAAATTAAGCAATTCCGGATCTTTTTGCTGCGTCTTTTTCCACCAGGTATCAAAATGTTTTTGGGAAACCACTTCCGTGCCAATACGCTGATCGTAAAATTCAAAAAGCGTACGGTCATCCACCAAAATATCACGGCGGCGACTTTTGTGTTCCAACTCTTCTACTTCTCGAACGAGTCGTTGATTTTCTTTGAAGAATTTATGCTTTGGTATTCCAATCCCCTTCCACTAAGGCGGATTGAATAAAGATCTCACGGCTTACCGTTGGATCAATAGCACCGTAATTCACTGGTCGAGCAGCCACAATCGGCACACCGTAAAGCGTCGACTTTTTTTCATCTGCAATCACCGCGCCACGAGATTTCGACCAACGCGGTTCTGAATAGGATTTTTTAATTAAATGCTCGGCAAGTGGCTCGATCCATTCTGGCTCGATTTCCGCCACCATACGCCCCCAAAGTTTAGAGGTTTCCACTAACTCTGCCGCCATCACCCATTTCGGTTGTTTTTTGAAAAGTACAGAATTGGGGAAAATCGCAAAATGGGCATTACGTGCACCAAGATATTGTTGTTTCTCCGCTTCTTTTAAACCGATATGAGAAAGCAAACCACTTAAAAGTGCGGTATGAATTTGCTGATATTCTGCTTTTTCAGAATTAATCGGCAAGCCCATTTCACGCACGGTTAAACGAATTTGATGATAAATATCCTGCCATTCACGAATACGTAAATAATTTAAGAAATCCTTTTGGCATTGACGACGGAATTGGTTTTTACTCAATTCTTTTTGTTGTTCTTGTAGATAACGCCAAAGATTTAAGAACGCCAAGAAATCTGATTTTTTATCGGCAAAACGACGATGTTTTTCATCGGAAGCTTGCTGTTTTTCTTGTGGACGCTCGCGCGGATCTTGAATGGATAAAGCAGCGACAATAATCATCACTTCATGCAACGCACCTTGTGAGACAGCACTCAACAACATCTTCGCTAAACGTGGATCCACAGGGAGTTGAGCTAATTGACGGCCTACTGCTGTTAATTGACGTTTCTCGCCCGCTTTGGTGCGAACCATTTCAAACGCACCCAATTCTTCCAACAGTTTTATACCATCTTGAATATGGCGTTTATCTGGTGCATCAACAAATGGAAACGCTTCAATATCATCCAAGCCCAATGCCGTCATTTGCAAAATAACGGAGGCTAAATTGGTGCGTAGAATTTCAGGATCGGTAAACTCCGGACGAGAATTAAAATCCTCTTCCGAATATAAACGAATACAAATCCCTTCACTCACACGACCACAACGACCTTTACGCTGATTAGCAGATGCCTGTGAAATCGGTTCAATCGGTAAACGTTGTACTTTGGTGCGATAGCTATAACGGGAAATGCGCGCAGTACCCGGGTCAATCACATATTTAATGCCCGGCACGGTCAATGAGGTCTCTGCGACGTTGGTCGCCAACACAATACGATTTAAACCACTTGGATGGAAAATTTTATTCTGTTCTTGCGCAGACAAGCGAGCAAAGAGCGGTAGAATTTCCGTGTGTTTTAGATTTTGTTTTTGTAAAGCTTCGGCGGTATCGCGAATTTCACGCTCACCATTCATAAAGATCAAAATATCGCCCCGACCTTCCGCTTGCAGTTCATCCACCGCATTAAGAATGCCTTGTAGCTGATCTTGGTCGTCTTCTTCCACTACGGGACGATAACGCACTTCAACAGGATAGGTTCTACCTGAGACTTCAATGATCGGTGCATTATCAAAATGTTTGGAAAAGCGTTCCACATCAATGGTTGCAGAAGTGATGATGACCTTTAAATCACGACGACGTGGTAAAAGCTGTTTCAGATAACCGAGAATAAAATCGTTATTTAGGCTACGTTCGTGAGCTTCATCGATAATCAAACAAGAATATTGATTGAGAAAACGATCGCTTTGAATTTCTGCTAACAGGATCCCGTCAGTCATCAATTTGATTTGCGTATCATCTCTGATTTGATCGTTAAAACGAACCTTATAACCAACTAAACCGCCAAGCTCCGTTTCCAGTTCTTCCGCAATACGCGCCGCCACTGAACGAGCAGCAATACGGCGTGGCTGAGTATGACCAATCATGCCTAAATTGCCGAAACCTAATTCCAAACACATTTTCGGCAATTGGGTGGTTTTACCTGAACCCGTTTCCCCTGCCACCACAATGACCTGATGTTCAGAAAGCAGTTTTTGAATTTCTGCTTTACGTTGGCTAACGGGCAAACTCTCTGGGAAAAACAATGGGATTTTTTTGAACCGCACTTTTACGATTTTCTACACGTAATTGAGCCTGTTCAATCTGCAGCTGAATTTCAGCAGCAACGGCTTGTTGAGCCTCTTGGCTTTTAATTTTTTTCCAATACCCATGAATGCGGGCGGATAAACGACGTTGATCCACCAGCATGATATCCTTGAGTTTCGAAAAGAGAGATTGTTGTATCGGATTTAATTCACGTTTGACTGATTTGTTCTTCATACTGATTTACTTTTAAAACCACCGTAAGCCAAGCAAAAGCCAACCAATTAAAAATAACGTTCCGCCAATTGGCGTCACCCAAACGAGGAATTTGCCTGCTCCAAGTGCAAGTGCATAAAGACTGCCGCTAAAAAGAAGAATACCGTACGCCCAAGTCCCTGCAGCAAGATTAACCATTTTGTTTGCAACCAATGATTCACGGCATAATTGCAAAATGCCAATCGCTAAAATCGCAATGGTGTGGAACATTTGATATTTCACACCCGTTTCAATCCATGCTAATTCTTTAGGTTCTAAAACCTTGCTTAATCCATGAGCCGCAAAAGCACCAATCGCCACACATAAAAAACCGCTTAATCCCGCGATAAATAACCATTTGTTTTTCATTTAAAATTTTCCTATTAATACCGCTAAAATACCTGCGGCGATTAGAGGTCCCACCGGAATACCACCTAAGAAAGACACACCAATAATCGTACCAATTAATAATCCTGTCACCAAAACAGGTTGTTCACTCATTAATGGCACGCCTTTCCCCGCAAGCCATGCGACGAATACCCCTGTTAAAATAGAAACGCCCATTTTTCCAGTTTAAAAATGAACTGAGATCGGGCAGTTGGATTTTTCCTGAGACTAACGGCGCAAGCACACCAATCGTTAAGATGATGATCCCAATTTTGACACCGTATTGTTCAAGTACAGGAATGTATTTGGATAATAAGGTTTGCTGCATGATTAATAGCACGGCAGCTGAGATGGTAATCGCGCTATTTTTGGCTAATTAAACCTAAAACAATTAAGAAAACCAATAACAACGCGACCATATTGAATTGTAATGTCATAATACCTCTAAAGTGCGGTCAAAAAACTGACCATTTTTATGCGTGTAAAGTTTTTGTAAATTATACCAATTTCTTGCTTTTCTGTGTTTTTTATTTAGTGAAAAAAGGCTAGAATACAAGTCAACTTTCTTCTCATACTCCCTGTTTTTTTACTAAGGTTTTTTTGCCCTATGTCGAATGTCGTCAGCCCTGAATTAATTAAAACTGTTGTCCTGCTTGCTACCAGTGTCACTATCGTGCCGCTTTTTAAGCGTATTGGCTTAGGTAGCGTGTTGGGTTATTTAGTGGCTGGCTGTTTAATTGGTCCTTCCGTTTTCGGCGTAGTGAAAGATGCCGAATCGATTCTACATATGGCTGAACTGGGCGTGGTGATGTTCTTATTCATTATCGGTTTGGAGATGCATCCAGAACGTTTATGGGCCATGCGAAAAGCGATCTTCGGGACGAGGGCTTTTCTACAAGTAGGGCTATGTGGTGCTCTGCTTACCTTTGCTGGTATCTATATTTTTAAATCTTCCTAAAGAAGTGGCGTTTATTGCGGGTATGGGCTTTACCCTTTCTTCCACCGCTATTGTGATGCAGGTATTAGAAGAACGCGGGATTACGAACACACCAAAAGGCCAACGAGTGATTTCCACCTTAATCTTTGAAGATTTATCCATTGTGCCATTATTGGCTTCTATTGCCTTTTTAACACCTGAAACAAAACACATTGAGCATCAAACAAACTGGACATCTATTGGTATTGCTCTCGGTGCCGTTGTTGGTTTAGTCGTTGCGGGTAAATGGTTAATGAACCCAATTTTTCCGCTTTGATTTCCAAAGCTCATATTCGCGAAATGATGACAGCAGCCGCTTTGCTTGTGGTATTAGGGGCTGCATTAGCGATGGAAGCGAGTGGCCTTTCAATGGCGATGGGCGCATTCGTTGCGGGTGTAATGCTTTCAGAATCCGCATTCCGCCACCAATTAGAAGCCGATATTGAACCATTCCGTGGTTTATTGCTCGGTCTCTTCTTTATGGGCGTGGGAATGTCACTTGACTTCAGTTTAGTCTTTAATGATGCGGTTTGGTTGTTAGGTATCGTATGCCTTTACATCGTCGGCAAAGCCTTAGCCGTTTATACTGTTTCACGTATTACGAAACTAGACCGTACCGAATCGGTTGGACGAATGACCATCATGGCGCACGGTGGTGAATTTGCATTCGTACTCTTCTCTGCTGCGACCACTGCAGGCGTGATGACAAAAGATCAAAATGCGACCTTTACCGCTGCGGTAATTATCTCGATGTTATTCTCACCATTGATTGGCTTATTAATGCGTAAAATCAACCAACGCAAATCAGCAAATCAAGAGGAAAAAGTCGATACTAGCGATCTCGATCCTATTGTGGATTTAGAAGATAGCGTGCTCGTGATTGGTTTCGGTCGTTTCAGCCAAATCGTCTGTCAATCGCTTCTTGTTCGTGGCATTAACGTATCGGTGATTGACCGTAACATCGAAAACATCCGTGCGGCAGCTAAATTTGGTTTTAAAGTTTATTACGGTGATGGTATTCGCCTTGATGTATTACGTGCTGCCGGTATCGAAAAAGCCAAATGTGTCGTCATCGGGATTAACGATACCAGATCGTATTGAAAGCATTGTTCAGAATTTGAAAGATGCTTATCCGAAACTCCCTATTTTGGCGCGAACTTATGACCGTAAAACAACCGTGAGTCTTATTAAGAAAGATGTGGACTTTATTGTACGTGAGACCTTTGAGTCTGCCCTCACTCTCAGTCATGCAACCTTAATGCAATTAGGGTGTAAATAAAATTGAAGCGGATGAAAGTCATTGCGGAAGTTCGTTACTTTAGATCAAGAACGCTTGAATGAAGAAGTTTTACATGGTTTTCTCAACGGACATCATCCGAAAATATTGGATGCCAAAACCCTTCATTAAACCACATTCTGATGCTGAAGCACTAAATGAAGAAACGGCTGAAATCTTTAGAAAAAGAAGATGACATCAATGAGGAAGCCGCAGTTGAAACCCTTCTTCATGATGATTCAGAAACAGAGAAACAAAAAGAAGTCGAATAACAAAAAAGCCCGATAAATCATTATCGGGCTTTTTATTAGGCTTTCATTGTCACAATCCAGCAATTGTGGATTTGTTTATTACGCTCAAAATCAAGTGGTAAAGTTTTCGCTGAAATTTCGACCGCACTTAATCCCAATTCATCTAACGCCTCAAAATCCATTTTAAAACCTCGTTTATTGTTCGAGAACACGATGGTACCGTTAGGACGTAAAATACGTTTGAGATTACGCATTAATTTGATGTGATCACGTTGAACATCCCAACTGTCTTCCATACGTTTAGAATTCGAGAATGTTGGCGGATCCACGAAAATTAAATCAAACTGGCCATCACATTTCTCTAACCACTGCAAACAATCTGCCTGAATGAGCTTGTGCTGTTTGCCTTCGATATCATTTAAAATCAGGTTTTGCTCTGCCCAGTTTAAATAGGTGTTCGACATATCCACAGTCGTCGTCGATTTTGCCCCACCTAATGCCGCATGCACTGTTGCGGAACCGGTATAAGCAAAAAGATTGAGGAAATCTTTGCCTTTTGCCATTTCACCAACCATTTTACGGGTTAAGCGATGATCTAAGAATAATCCTGTATCCAAGTAATCCGTTAGATTCACCCAAAGCTGAGCGCCGTATTCATTCACATAGAAAATATTCGCCTTTATTGGCCAATTTTTTTCATATTGATTCGTGCCTTTTTTTGTTTTTTTGACGCACTTTCAAAATCAGTTTATTGGTTTCAATACCGGTGACTTGCAAGGTTGCAGTCACGGCATCCAATAAACGTTGACGGGCTTTATTTTCATCAATATTTTTCGGTGCTGCATACTCTTGCACCACAATATGATCACCATAACGATCCACCGCCATGTTATATTCCGGTAAATCAGCATCATATAAACGATACGCATCAAGACCTTGCTGCTTTTCGCCCATTTTTTTCAATTTTTCTTGATATTTTTTTCTGCAAACGATTCGCAAAAATCCACCGCTACCGTTGAAGTGCGGTCAAATTCAAGCGGATTTTCAGCCGCACTTTCTTTACGTTCTGAAATTTGATAATTCTTCTGAACACAATCTAACGGACCATTTTTTGCTTTAAATTGACGATGTGAACGCATACGCAAGCAATCAAGCAACGTAGATTCACTACTGAAAATCGACGCATTCCAACCACCAAATTCATTTTTTTAAGACGTTGTCCCAAAGACTGAATATAGTGCAATCAAAGCAGGAGTTGTGCCTAAACGTTCACCGTAAGGCGGGTTACAAATCACTGTTCCCACTTCATCTGGACTTGGATTTTTTAATGCGGCGACATCACCTTGTTTCCACTGAATTAAGTGTGCTACGCCTGCATTTTGTGCGTTCTTTTGTGCTTTTTTCAGTACGCGATGATCGAGATCGAAGCCATAAAAATGCGGTTTTAGATTTTGATTAAAATAAGTTTCAGCTTGCTGTACCGCTTCTGCTTTCACCTTATCCCAAGCATCTTGATTATGCCCTTTCCAGCAATCAAAGCCCCAATGTAAACGATGTAATTGCGGTGCAATTTGTGCTTCCATCTGTGCGGCTTCGATTAACAAGGTACCCGAACCGCACATTGGATCCACTAACGGTGTCCCTTTTTTCCAACCTGAACGAAGCACTATCGCAGCGGCTAAGGTTTCACGTAAAGGCGCTTGCCCTGTATCTTCACGATAGCCACGTAAATGCAATGCTTCGCCACTTAAATCGAGTGAAACGACGAGTTCTTCTTTATTCAAATAAACATGAATTCGCATATCCGGATAGTCTTTATCCACATTTGGACGCGCTTTCCCTTGGCGTTCAAAAATAATCCACAATGGCATCTTTCACACGCATCGCACCAAATTGGGTATGACGAATTTCTTGGTTTGTCCCGTTGAAATCAACAAAAAATGTGGCTTTCTCATCAAAATAACTTAACCAATCCTGCCCTGTCACAATTGAATACAAGTCTAAATCACTATATACCTTGCCATTTACAATAGGTAACAAAATACGTGAAGCTAAACGTGACCATAATAAGCTGCGATAAAGTGTTTCATCATCAGCCTGAAAATGTACGCCGCCTTGTGCAATTTTACATTCCGTTGTACCAAGCTCAGTTAGTTCGACTTTTAAGAGTTCTTCAAAACCACGGGCAGTTGTGGCAAATAGTTGTTTCATGCGTTTTCTCAATAGGGAAAAATTGGGCGGATTATAGCACGAAAGTGCGGTTAAATTTGGGGATATTTCAAGAATATTCCCCCTCTTTTGTAAAGAGGGGGCGAGGGGAGAGATTTTGATTACTTTACTTAAACATTGAGCATAGCTATCAGCGGTAGCTTGAAGGAAATTCGCATAGGAATTTGGACCAAGCTGTACGTTATCGCCAATAGGATCTAAACGACCAACATTAACTTTTGTACTTTGCGCAAGAGAATCAATCACTTTTGGTGTGAATTGAGGCTCAGCAAAAAGACAATTTACATGATGTTCTTCAATTTCTTCTTTAATGTGAGCAATAGTTTTAGCTCCTGGTGCCACTAATGGATTAATGGTGAAATAACCGGTTTGATTTAAACCATAAGCATCATTGAAATAGCTATAAGCATCATGGAACACAAAGAAGCCTTTATCTTTGAGTGGCGCTAATTGTGCTTTGATCTTATCGCTTTGCTCAGTCAACGTGCGGTTAAAATCCGCTAAGTTTTTCGCGATGAGCTCTTTTTTATCCGGATATTGTTCTGTTAATTTATCCGCCACTTTCTGTGCCACAATTTGGCTAATGGCTGGTGAATACCATAAATGCCAGTTTACACTTAACCCATTTTCATCTACATCGATGGTGATCGTGATGCTCATGAGCATGTTCGTGTTTATGATCGTGTCCATGCTCATGTTTATGGTCGTGTCCATGCTTATGATCATGGCTGTGGCCATGCTCGTGTTCATCATCTTCATGATAATGCTCATGATGAACTTTACTTAAAAGCGGTTTAATTTCTGGAATCTCAGAAATATTGATGACTTTTTTGCTGTCAATTTGGCTAATTGGTTTTGCTAAGAAAGCGTCAATATCTTCACCAACCCAAAGCACTAAATCCGCCGATTTCACTTTTTTTGCACATCTGAAAGTTTTTAAGCTGTAATCATGTGGAGAAGCACCTGCTGGCACTAAAATTTGCGTATCTGTTACACCATTAGCAATAGACGATGTAATAAAACCGAGGGGTTTTACGGATGCCAATACATCTGCATTTGCCATCATTGGAAGCGTTAAAAGTGCGGTAGAAATTGCACTCATTTTTAATACTTGTTTCATGTTTTGTTTCCTTACTTTTTATTGGGAATTATTCTCAAAGCCAACATAGACTACGCTTTTTTTGATAAAAATTGCAACATTTCAAATTAAAAAAATGAAGTGATATTTCTTCATCTTATTAAATACTTTTTATTCATAAAGAAAAAGCAACGTTTTCACGTTGCTTCATTTCTTTATTTTAATAACTTGTCTATTACCCTAGAAACGGCAAAGAATCCAAAGGTTGCGGTGATCATGGTTGCCGCACCAAAACCATTTGCACAATTCATGGTAGCTGATACTTCACAGCCCTCGCCCATTTTAGGGAAAAATCAGAGGCTGACTGGAAAAACACCGCATCAACTGCGAAACTTACGTTGTGGATTTTTGGGTAAAATTAAAATCCTTACGTAAAACTGACCGCACTTTTCGCCAATAATGGATCTTGGATCGTTTTTGCTTAAATCAGCAATTTGGATTTTTGGATGGATCTGTCTGACCACCTGCGCCACCAATAGTAATAATCTTGATTTTATTACGTTTGCAATAGGCAATCATTGCCGCTTTAGTTTTTACATTATCAATGGCATCAATGACATAATCATAGCCACGATTTAAGTATTCAGCTTGATTATCCGGTGAAATGAAATCATCGATAATATTCACCACACATTCTGGATTAATCAGCTTAACGCGCTCTGCCATCACTTCCGTTTTAAGCTTGCCAATATTACCACTTAACGCAGGAAGCTGACGATTAATATTGGTGACACAAATGTCATCCATATCAATCATGGTGATCTGCCCTATACCACTTCGCGCAAGCGCTTCCACCACCCACGAACCTACGCCGCCAATACCAATGACGCACACATGAGCCTGACGCAAACGCGCCAAGCCTTCTGATGTGTAAAGGCGTCCAATGCCGCCAAAACGTTGTTCGTAGTTATCGACACGAGCCATTATTGTAGTACCCAAACACGTCCATAGTGTTTTGATAAACCAGCGATATGGCCTGCTTGATCGCCAATACCACGGTATAAGTCAAAGTGGTGACCATTTACCGCGCCGCCCACATCAAGAGCCACCATTAAGTGTAATTTGTGTGTGCCCATCCAGTTACCATTATTATCAATATCTGGCACTTCAACCAATAATACGGTTCCAGAAGGAATCACATTGCGATCAGAAGCAACGGCCGCCATTGGCACTAAAGGCACACCTGCAGAACCTTTCACTTTACCTGTTGGATCGTTTTTAAAGAAAACATAAGATGGGTTACGTTCTAACAATTCTCGTACTCGAGATGGGTTTGCTTTCCCCCATTCACGAATCGCTTGAATAGACATTTTTTCTTTTGGAATTTCACCATCTTCGACTAACAAACGACCAACCGCTTGATATTTATAGCCATTTTGGCCTGCATAGGCTAAATAATTTAAATTGCCATCACCGTAATCAACATAGCCACTCCCCTGCACGCCTAATAGGAAGTTATCCATCATTGAATCACTGTAAGCAAGCTCTAAGCCTTGTCCAGCCAACGCACCATTATAAATTTCTGCACGGCTATAACGTTTATAGCTTGGCATTGCATAAATTGGATGTTGATATTGCCCCTGTGCAGTACGGCGTGCATGAATAACTGGTGAGTAATAACCTGTCATCAACACGTTTTGATAACCATCAAAACCTTTCATAATCTGAGGATTAATGCCGTATTGTGCTAATTCATTTACATTTGCTCCTGCAAGCACCCAGTTAGTGATTTTGCCATAATTCGCCGCAAAGCGATTTGTTAATGAATTTGAATAATCTCGAACATTCGTCAACTGCGTTAAAAAATCACCTTGGTTAACGACCGCCCCTTTTGTTCTCCACGGAAGCCACTGGGCTTAAAATAGCTTGTTGATAAGTACGTCCACTATACTTTGCTCCGAATTTTTGTGGATCGTCGCCTGTCGCAGTACGCGGCAAGCTAGAATTATTTTTTTTGAAGAGACTTTACTTGGTGCGGAACCACATGACGCAAGCACCGAAACTGCCGCCATTATAGAGAGAATTTTTTTACAGCGAGATTTTTGACGAAATTTCATTCTTATTTTTCCTAAATTAAACTAACTAATACAAAGTTGCATACGCTATCAAAAAAATTCCCTTTTAGGACTAGCACTATTTCATAAAATGGTTAATTAATATTCATATTGTTTATTTTTCTTAACAAACAGAAAGTCAAATTCAGTTTAAATCTTGCAATAATTTTTTTGAAACGAGTATATTACGCGCCATCAGACGCGGGGTGGAGCAACTTGGTAGCTCGTCGGGCTCATAACCCGAAGGCCGTCGGTTCAAATCCGGCCCCCGCAACCAAATTACAAAGCACCGAAATTTCGGTGCTTTTTTTCGTTTTTAGATAAAGGTAAAATTGAATCGAAATAAAAGACACATGTCGTGAAAACATTATGCCTTTATCTATCAATCTTATTAGATTTGATACTTTGTCTTATCGCCGATATCAAAATGCAATGGCATTCGCCATTTTTGAACCGCAAGAATCAATAATAATCCACCGACGATCAACGATAAAATTCTGGCAATCCAACCACCTTCAAATACCCAAGCAAACCAAAGTGCGGCGACAAATGCAGGTTGTAAATTTAATAGCGGTACTCTAAAACAGAAAGTATTCTTTAAAGCATAAACCGCCAAGTGTGACCAATGCACCACCTAACGCTAATTCATGCCAACCTAAAAGCGCACATAAGAGTGCGAGCCACGTGGCAAATTGGAATGTTAAGCGGAAATGTTTTAAATAAATATGAAGGGATGATGCACAACAAGTTGCCGCAACCAACACGGCAATTTGAGCCTGTTGAGGATACCAAGTTAAAGCCAAGATGCTAAATGCCGCAATGACAAAGCCTGTGCGATAAATAATGACGGTGAGTTTATCCCAAACATCCATTGGAGATTGAATATGTGGATCGGCCATGTAATTTCCTTATTTTTTTGATGATAAAAAGTGCGGTCAAAAACACTCTCATTTTCTGACCGCACTTTTACATCGAGATTATTTTTAATCGATCTAAAAATCTTTTGATGAATGCCACCAAAGCTACCGTTTGACATCACAAGAATGTGATCCGTTGGTTTCGCTTCAGCCACAATCATATCGACTAATTTATCAACGCTTCCTGTGTAATGTGCCGGTTGAACACATTGTCCCTGCAATTTCAGCCACATCCCATGGAATATTATCTGGTTGTAGCATAAATACGGCATCGGCACGTCCAAGTGCGGGTGCAATTTCATCTTTATGGACGCCCATTTTCATGGTGTTTGAACGAGGCTCTAATACGGCAAGAATACGTACGCCACCGCCTACTTTGTCACGCAACGCAGTGAGTGTCGCAAGAATGGCTTCTGGATGGTGAGCGAAGTCATCATAAACCGTAATACCGTTTACTTCCCCCTTCACCTCTAAACGACGTTTTGCATTGATAAAGCTGCCTAATGCCTGACATGCATCTTCAATTTTGACACCCGCATGGTAAGCCGCCGCAATCGCCATTAAAGCATTGTGCATATTGTGCTGTCCGACAATATTCCATTTCACTTCAGCCACTTTTTTACCGTGATGGAATACGGCAAATTCAGAACAATCATTGGTAATACGTTCCGCAAACCATTCTTTATCTTTACCGATAAATTGCTGTTCTGACCAACATCCCATATTGAGGGTTTCTTTCACGCTCTGTTCATCTGCAAAAGAAAGAACGCGTCCTGTAGAAGGAATAGTTCGGATCATATGATGAAATTGACGCTGGATCGCGTGAAGATCATCGAAGATGTCAGCATGATCGAAACTGATATTATTAATAATCAAAGTTTTCGGATTGTAATGGACAAATTTAGAGCGTTTATCAAAGAACGCCGTATCATACTCATCCGCTTCAATCACGAAGAACTCACTTTCTCCTAAACGAGCAGATGTACCAAAATTCCCCTGCAATACCACCGATTAGGAAAACCTGGGTTTTAGCCCATTTTGTTCTAAAATCCAAGTCAACATCCCCGTTGTTGTGGTTTTACCATGTGTACCTGAAACCGCTAACACCCAACGATTACGCAATAAATGGTCGTGTAACCATTGTGGACCTGATGTATAAGGCAAGGCATTATCCTAAAACATATTCCACGCAAGGATTACCACGCTTTCATGGCATTTCCGACAATCACCATATCGGGTGCAGGCTGAAGTTGAGCCACATCATAATTAGGAATAATTTCAATACCCTGCTCTTGTCAAAAAAGTGCTCATTGGTGGGTAAACATTGGTATCGGAGCCTGTGACTTTATAACCCATTTGTTTGGCAATCATCGCGACACCGCCCATAAAGGTACCGCAGATGCCTAAAATATGAATATGTTTCATTGTTCTTCTCTAGTTGCTAAAAATGCTGACTATGATAAATCAACTCAAAGATTGAGTAAATAAGGGCTGTTTACATAAACAGCCCTCTTTATTATTTGATTCGGTCAAAGCCCGCTTGAAGATCGGCAATTAATTCATCTGTGTCCTCAAATCCAATATGCAGACGAATTAATGAGCCCGTTAATTTACGTTCAATACCCGGGCGAATTTTCGCAATTTCTTCTGGTTGATTACATAAAATGAGCGATTCAAACCCGCCCCAAGAATAAGCCATCGTGAACAGTTCAAAGTTATCCATAAAGGCTGAAAGCTCTTCGTCATTTAAACGCTTATGTAATTCAAAAGAGAATAAACCGCTTGCACCCGTAAAATCACGTTTAAAGTTTTCATGACCTGGGCAGCTTGGTAATGCTGGATGATAAACTGCTTTCACTTGTGGTTGTTCACTTAACCATTTGGCCACTTTTAAACTACTTTCATGATGTTGTTTTAATCGTACACCTAAAGTGCGAATGCCTCGCGCTGTCGTATAAGCGGAATCGGCATCAACCATTTGTCCCATTAAATAGGAATGCTCGCGCAATTTATCCCAAGTTCGAGTATTAGCCACGGCTGTACCGATCATAATATCAGAATGCCCCACTAAATATTTGGTTCCTGCTTGAATAGAGATATCAATACCGTGTTCTAACGCTTTGAATAGTACGCCTCCCGCCCATGTATTATCGATCATAATGACGATTTCAGGGCTCACGGCTCGAACCGCTTTAACAATCGCGGGAATATCCGGCACTTCCATCGTTAAAGAACTTGGAGATTCTAAAAATAAGACTTTCGTATTTGGCTGCACAAGTTTCGCAACATCAGCACCTATCATGGGATCATAATAGGTCGTATCAATGTGCATTTTTTTCAAAATCACATTGCAAAAATCTTGTGTCGGCTCATAGGCAGCCCCTGTCATTAAAACATGATCGCCGGTTTCCACAAAGGATAAAATAGCATTGGTTACCGCTGCAGCACCACAAGGATAAAGATAACAACCCGCTCCGCCTTCCATTTCACACATTAAATCTTGAAGTGCAAAAATGCGTTAACGTGCCACGACGTCCGTAGAAAAAGTTCTCCCTTTGTAACGATTTTTTTGTGCAATGTTTTTTTATCTGCAATAGTGTCAAACACTAAAGAAGATGCACGTTGAACCACTGGGGTTTACTGCCCCTTGGGTAAAAACGTTTTTTTACGTCCGGCATGAACCAGTGTGGTTGATAAAGTATGATGTTCTGACATATATTTCACCTGTAACTTAGACAATATTAATTAATTCAATAGATAAAAAAACAGCTGTTAAAAGTGCGGTCAATTTTTTTAGAATACTGACCGAGTTTTTTTGCGTTAGCAAAAATTTTTTTATTAACATTTTATATAGGAATTATGACTATGGTATTAGTAACTCGTCAAGCTCCAGATTTTACTTCCTCTGCAGTTTTAGGCAATGGTGAAATCGTTGATAACTTCAATTTCAAAAAACACATCGAAGGTAAAGCTGCGGTATTATTTTTCTACCCATTAGACTTCACTTTCGTTTGCCCATCTGAGTTAATTGCATTCGACCACCGTTATGAAGAATTCAAAAAACGTGGTGTTGAAGTTGTTGGTGTATCTATTGACTCTCAATTCACTCACAACGCATGGCGTAATACCCCAACTGAAAACGGCGGTATCGGTGCAGTTAAATATGCATTAGCAGCTGACGTTAAACACGAAATCGCTAAAGCATACGGTATCGAACATCCTGAAGCTGGCGTTGCATTACGTGCATCATTCTTAATCGACAAAAACGGCGTTGTTCGCCACCAAGTAGTTAATGACTTACCATTAGGTCGTAACATCGATGAAATGTTACGTATGGTAGATGCGTTACAATTCCACGAAGAACACGGTGAAGTTTGCCCTGCTCAATGGGAAAAAGGCAAAGAAGGTATGAAAGACAGCCCTGAAGGTGTTGCTAAATACTTGAAACAAAACGCTGACAAACTTTAATTTTTTTAAGAAAAAAAGCCACATTAAGTGGCTTTTTTTATTTTTATGAGATCCTTTAAAATGAACGTATCTTTAACCAAAGTGCGGTTATTTTTTTATGAAATATAATATTCCCATTTTTTTCCTGACGATTCTCCGAGTGATTTTAATCCCATTCTTCGTCTTGGCGTTTTATTTCCCTATCCCTTCTGCGCCTTTTATTACCACTCTTATTTTCTTTATCGCGGGTGTCACCGACTGGTTTGATGGCTATCTTGCTCGAAAACTAAAACAAACAACTCGCTTCGGTGCTTTCCTTGATCCTGTAGCTGATAAAGTGATGGTGATTACTGCCCTTGTATTAATTGTGGAATATCAACATTCTTTCTGGATTACTATCCCTGCGATTATTATGATTTCACGTGAAATCATTATCTCTGCTTTACGTGAATGGATGGCTGAATTGGGTGAACGTAATAAAGTGGCCGTTTCATGGATGGGAAAAGTGAAAACCACCTCTCAAATGCTAGCTTTAGGTGGATTACTCTGGCGATATAACGTTTATATGGAAACATTGGCAATCATACTACTCTACTTGGCAGCGATTTTAACAGTGTGGTCAATGCTCCAATACTTGAAAGCAGCGAAAGGTAGCTTGTTAGATAACATTGAATTATAGAATTGACTAAATTTTTAAATAAAAGGTGCGGTTATTTTAATCGCACCTTTTTATTTTTTTGAATTATTTTTCAACCAATCAAAAAAAAATTTTTTTACGAATTTTATTTGACACAATAAGATAAATCCGTAAAAATACGCCCCGTTGTTTGGCAACAAGCAAACGCGGGAATAGCTCAGTTGGTAGAGCACGACCTTGCCAAGGTCGGGGTCGCGAGTTCGAGCCTCGTTTCCCGCTCCAATTTGCCCGAGTGGTGGAATCGGTAGACACAAAGGGATTTAAAATCCCTCGCCTTTCGAGGCGTGCCAGTTCAAGTCTGGCTTCGGGCACCATTTCAAAATCATACCAGTGGGTCGTTAGCTCAGTCGGTAGAGCAGCGGACTTTTAATCCGTTGGTCGAAGGTTCGAATCCTTCACGACCCACCACTTTAAATCAGCACCTTAACGGGTGTTTTTTTATGCCTAAAATTTAGGGTAAAGACTTTCCTACTCTCTTTTTCTAAAAATACATAAAAAAATAACCGCACTTTCGTACGGTTACTTATCTATATTCTAAAATGATTAGCCGTGATAACGTCCTACGCCTAATTCATCTTCTTTACGAGTTCGGTTCATCACCTCTTGTGGTGATTGTGCAATACGTAATCCCATTTGATCTTCTGTACGCACTACTTCACCACGTAGAGAGTTAGTATAAACATCAGTAATCTTGATATCGACAAACTTACCAATCATATCTGGTGAGCCTTGGAAATTCACAATACGGTTGTTTTTCAGTACGTCCTGTTAATTCCATAATATCTTTCTTAGACGGCCCTTCTACCAATACACGTTGCTCTGTACCAAGCATACGACGGCTATATTGTGCCGCTTGTTGGTTGATACGCTCTTGTAAAAGATAGAGACGTTGTTTTTTCTCTTCTTCAGAGACATCATCTGGCATATCGGCAGCGGGTGTACCTGGACGCGCAGAATAAATAAAGCTAAAGCTCATATCAAAATTCACTTGTGCGATCAGGTTCATTGTTTGTTCAAACTCTTCCTTGGTTTCACCTGGGAAGCCCACAATGAAATCTGAGCTGATTTGAATATTTGGACGCACCGCACGTAATTTACGAATGATCGATTTATATTCTAACGCGGTATGACCCCGTTTCATCATGGTTAAAATACGGTCTGAACCAGCTTGTACCGGTAAGTGTACGAAGTCTACCAACTCAGGCGTATCACGATACACATCAATAATATCATCAGTAAATTCGATTGGGTGGCTGGTGGTAAAACGTAAACGGTCGATACCATCAATGGATGCCACTAAACGTAATAATTCCGCAAATGTACAAATACCACCATCAAATGTCGGGCCACGATACGCGTTTACGTTTTGGCCTAATAAATTGATTTCACGTACACCTTGATCAGCCAACTGCGCAATTTCAAATAATACATCATCAACAGGACGGCTCACTTCTTCACCACGGGTATAAGGCACCACGCAGTAAGTACAATATTTATTACAGCCTTCCATAATGGACACAAACGCAGTTGGGCCTTCTGCACGAGGTTCCGGTAAACGGTCAAATTTCTCAATCTCAGGGAAACTCACATCCACCACCGAACTTTTACCGCCACGAATTTGATTAATCATTTCTGGTAAGCGATGTAAAGTTTGCGGACCAAATACGATATCCACGTAAGGTGCACGATGACGAATATGTTCACCTTCTTGTGAAGCCACACAACCGCCCACACCAATCACTAAGTTTGGATTTTGTTTTTTTAATTCTTTCCAACGACCTAACTGATGGAACACTTTTTCTTGTGCTTTTTCACGGATAGAACAGGTGTTAAGAAGTAACACATCTGCTTCTTCTGGAATATCAGTTAATTCCAAACCATGTGTATTTAAGAGAAGATCGGCCATTTTTTTGATGAATCATACTCATTCATCTGACAGCCCCATGTTTTTAATATGTAATTTTTGCGTCATATTGCTTAAAAAAAATAAAGATTAGTAAAAAGATAAAATCGGTCGGCTATTGTACAGATTTGTGGGAATTCTGGCTAGTGTAAAATGGACTTTTACCCATTTCGAGTATAGAAAAAGTGCGGTTAAAATCACCTGAATTTTTAACCGCACTTTGTTTAGTATCCTTCTTCCTCCATATTGGGTAGGAATGTTTTTTGTTTGATTCGTTTTACTCTCGTTTCAATTCGTCCATCTTGGTGTAGCTCAATTTCACGCCAACCTGGTTGTAAGGTATCTAACGCAAAATGATTGCTATCTGGCTTAAATTGAATACAAGTCGCTGGTGTTGCCATGGTTTGATACCCCTGCCAATAGCCATCAACCTGTTGATGAATATGCCCGTATAAAATCCCTTTTACATTGTTGAATTGAGCAAGAACGGCTGAGAAGCTATGTGCATTACGCAAGTTATGCTGATCAAGCCATGCTGAATTCGTTGGCAATAGATGGTGATGTAAGACGACTAAGCTATGACGCGCTGGATTTTCTGCTAATTTTGTTTTTAACCAATCTAATTGGTAAGCACTTAATTCACCATGAGGCACACCGGATACTTGGCTATCTAACAAAATCACTTGCCAATGTTTGCCTAGAAGTAAATGTTTTGACGCATTAATCGGCGATTGGCTTAAATGCTCTGCCATTTTGGGTTGAAAATCATGGTTACCCGGAAGCCAAAATACTCACTTATTTAACGGTTTAACCATTTCAACAAATCGTAAATAGCCTTCGTCGCTACTATCTTGTACCAAATCCCCTGTTGCAAGCACGACATCATAGTCAAAAGACTCAGACTGAATTTCTTTTAACACCTGAGAAAAAGCTTTCGTGCGTGTTGATACCTAATAAGTCTTTGCTTGTATCCTTAAACAAATGAGGATCGGTAATTTGTAATAATTTGACAACTTCACTCGCGGGTTCGTATTCAAATCTATTGTTCATGGGACTCCTATTGCCAGCGTTGCTGCAATTGGGCGTAATTTAATTGAAGCCATTGCAAGCCCATTACTGCAATGCCATTATCAATTTTGCCATCACACATCCATTGATAGGCTTGCTCACGTTTCACCACATGAACACGGATGTCTTCATTTTCTTCAGCTAAACCATGAAGTCCCTTTGGCTTGCGAGCTATCTACTCGACCGACAAACAAATGAATACGTTCGACGACACCGCCCGGGCTATCCCACACGCTTAAACAATGCGTGAGATCTTGAACGGATACAGCGGCTTCCTCTTCACTTTCACGCAAAGCGACTTCTTCAGGTTGTTCACCCTCTTCGACCATCCCGGCGATCAATTCTAATAACCAAGGGGAACGAGCTGATTCAGGTTGATATGCACCAATACGTACTTGCTCAACTAAAACCACTGCATCTTCTTCCGGATCGTAAGCAATCACTGCAGAAGCGGCACCTTTGACCAATAACTCCCGTGTCACGACACCACTTTCGCCACCGGCAAAAAGCTTATGTTTAAACTGTACTTTCTTAAGTGTAAAAAAACCTTTATAAACAGTTTCTTCATTAAGAACTTCTATATCATGCTGACTAAACTGTTGAATTTCTGACATCATTACTCTCCTAGTATCGAGGTCGCATAATACTCCCATAAAAAAATAAAAAAAACTGAACCCTCTATTTTTTTGTCGAAACTTTGAAGCTGGTCACAAAAAAAGAAAACCTATGATGATTTCTTATTCATCATAGGTTTACATTAAGAATTTATTTGAATTAACAAACGCGGCTGGTTATTTCCCCATCTGCCACCTTCGTTTTAATCGTATCGCCTGTTTTGACTTGTTTCACACTCACAATAGCATGTCCTTTGACATCCTCTGCGATGGAATATCCCTCGTGCTAATACTTTTAATGGGCTTAATCCATCTAACTTACCACACAATGTTGCTAATTTATTTTGACGTTCCGTGACTTGACGATTCGCCCCTAAATTTAACCGCACTTGTAACTGGGCTAAATATTGAGATTGTTTTTGCAAGCGATAAGACAACGGATTTTGTTTTAAGCGCGCGGAAAGTGCGGTCAATTTTTGTTGCGTTTTATCCATTTGGCGCAGCATCGCCAACACGAGACGATGATGTAATTGCCCCGTTCTAGCTTTTTGCATCAACAATTGATTTTGCGGATGTTGGTTTTGCAGGCGTAAACGTAACTGTTGTAAACGTTGTTGTTGATGACTAAAAATACGATCCAACGCCATCTCCAAACGCTGTTGTTTATAGGCTAACTGCTGAAGTAATTCCTGCTGATTGCGACTCACTAACTCCGCCGCTGCAGAGGGTGTTGGGGCACGCAAATCAGCCACAAAATCGGCAATGGTGACATCGGTTTCGTGACCAACTGCACTGATAATCGGTAAATTAGAACGAAAAATTGCACGAGCCACTTCTTCTTCATTAAAGCACCAAAGATCTTCTAAAGAACCACCACCACGGCCGACAATCAATACATCCACTTCTTGACGTGCATTAGCGAGTTCAATCATTTGGACGATTTCAGCCGTTGCCTCTTTGCCTTGCACTGCTGTTGGATAAATCACTACTTTTAAACTTGGATCGCGGCGAGCCAAAATATGCAGAATATCTTGTAAAGCAGCGCCAGTCGAAGAGGTAACAATGCCCACCGCTTTAGCAAAGTCTGGCAAGCTTTTCTTCAAGTTTTGTTCAAACAACCCTTCAGCCGCCAATTTCATTTTTAGCGCTTCAAATTGCTGTTGCAATAATCCTTCGCCAGCAGGGTGCATAGATTCAATAATCAGCTGATAATCACCACGAGGTTCATATAAACTGACATTTGCCCGCACCAAGACCTGCATACCATTTTGTGGACGAAATCCCACCCGCAAATTTTTCATGCGGAACATGGCACCGCGGACTTGGGCATTTTTCATCTTTCAGCGTTAAATACCAATGCCCCTGACACAGGTTGGGTGAAATTAGAAATCTCCCCTGTAAGCCAAATCTGTGAAAAATTCCCTTCTAACATTTGGCGAGCGGCGCTGTTAAGCTGGGAAACGGAGTAAATGTTTTCAGACATTATTCAATCAACACCCAACCATCATCTAACCAGTTACAAATCGAATCAAGCAATAATTCCATTGTACTTTCAGGATCTTCTGTATCATTCACTAAATTATTTAAGAATGCCCAATCTAGCGCTTCACCATCAGAAAGACGTTTCAACACTTCCGCTTCAATGACATTCACTTCATCCAACCATTCGCCATTTCGCATAAATGCGGAGCGGATTTTTCGGTGTAAAGCAATTTGCAGTTATTGTCCTGCATTAATACACCTTGTTCCTCTTCTAAAATTGACCGCACTTCGTCAGGATCGGACATTTCATCCGATACTAACATTTCATAACGACGTGAACTCACTGTGCCTGCTACTGCTTGTTTGAACAAGGCATCAAAGGCTTCTGACTCTGCCAATTTCGCTAAGAATTGTTTTTTCATTGCCTGAATATTTTCATCCGCCAATTTGCCCGTACGCTGCTCTGATTGCGTTAAACGTAACGGTAATTGGAATTCGCTTAAATTCAATTCAGGATCTTGATGACAAAACGCTTTATTCACGTTATCAAAAATGTCCGCTAAATTCGGGTAACGCAAACCAAAAGAAAAGGTCAAACAATCATCTTCTGCCACACCATAATGTGACATACGAGCCGGAATATAAAGAATATCGCCTGGGATTCATCACTTCATCAATTACCAATTCGCCCCATATCATCGAAAAATACGGATCGGCTGATTTGGTTTGAATTCTGTGGAAGAATCACACCATTTGCCTAACTGCCAACGGCGATGACCATAGCCTTGCACCAAGAACACATCATATTCGTCATAATGTTTACCAACGGAACCTCCTTTAGGTGCATAGGACACCATAATATCATCACGTTGCCATTGTGGGATAAAGCCAAATTTATTCCAAAGCTGACCGAGTTCTGTACTCCATTGCTCTAAATTTTTGGACGAGCACTGACCATTTCTCCGGTACATCCGCAAAATCTTCTTCAGATAACGGACTGAAAAACACTTTCCAATTATCATCTGAAAAGGTTTTCACTAAACGCGCGGTCACCTCTTCGCCTTGTGCTAATTCGATAATATCGTCAGGCTCAAATTGCCCCACAATTTCAGGCAAACCATTACGAATAATCAATGGTTTTTTCTGCCAATAATCACGCAGGAAAATTTCAGGGGTAATGCCATCAGGCAGACAATATTGGTTGGAAAGTGCGGTCATTTTTTTACTCCTTTTCCTGTTTTTCTTGTTGGGCTTTTTCTTGTGCAGCTTTGGCTTGTTCTGCTGCACGTTTACGACGAATTTCTTTAGGATCCGCTAACAATGGACGATAAATTTCAATACGATCACCATCTTTTAATTGATCCGTTAATTTTGCAGGACGGGAATAAATCCCCGACTTTATTCTCGCGCAAATCAATCTCAGTAAACTGTTGTAAAATGCCTGATTGCAAAAATAGCTGTTTGGATCATCGTGCCCTTCATCCACTTTGAAGGATTTTCAAATAATAACGATCCGGCAAAGGCATAGGCGATTTCAATATTAATTTGGTTCATGTCTTATTCTGTCTTGATGAGTTTTCCGTTATTATAGCGGAAAAGTGCGGTCAATATTAACGATAAAATCAGGAGTTCATCATGAATTGGGTATTTTTTGCCATTGGTTCAGCCTTTTTTGCTGGACTTACCGCTATTTTAGGAAAATTAGGGGTTGAAGGCATTAACAGCAATCTCGCGACCTTTATCCGCACGATTGTGGTTTTACTCGTTACAGCGGGTATCATTAGTGCCCGCAATGAATGGCAACTGCCACAACATATCGCAGCAAAACCACTTACCTTTTTAATTCTTTCTGGTGTTGCTACGGGCCTATCTTGGCTTTGTTATTATCGCGCGTTGCAAATGGCGCCCGCCTCTTGGGTTGCGCCCATTGATAAACTCAGTGTCGTGATTGCCATTATTTTAGGTGTGGTATTGTTAGGCGAACCCTTTAAGTATGAAATTAGTTATGGGAAGTCTATTAATTCTCTCGGGCGTTTTAGTCTTAGCCTTATAGATTGAGAAATTAGCCCTTTTTCGCTACAATACGCCACTATTTTTATTCAAGCAGAAAACTATGTCTGAAATTAAACTCATCGTGGGGCTGGGAAACCCTGGCGATAAATATGCGGAAACCCGCCACAATGCAGGTGAATGGCTGATTGAGCGTTTGGCTCGTCGCTTTAATGTTTCGCTTAATGCAGAAAATAAATTCTTCGGTTATGTAGGAAAAACGTTAATTAATGGCAAAGAAGTCCGTTTTTTAGTACCAACCACGTTTATGAATTTAAGCGGAAAAGCCGTGGGGGCACTTGCTAATTTTTATCGCATCAAACCAGAAGAAATTTTAGTGCTACACGATGAATTAGATTTACCGCCGGGCACCGTAAAATTAAAACAAGGTGGCGGACATGGCGGACACAATGGTTTAAAAGATATCGTGGCACAGCTTGGTAACAGCAACAATTTCTATCGTTTACGCATTGGCATTGGTCATCCTGGACACCGTGATTTAGTTTCAGGTTTTGTGCTTAACAAACCTGCGCCTGCAGAAAGAGAAGCGCTCGATAAAGCGTTAGACGAAGCCACCGATTGCATTGAATTGCTTTTCAAAGAAGGCATGGTGAAAGCCACCAATCGCTTAAACAGTTTTAAAATTTAACTCAAAAGTGCGGTGAAAAAACACCATAAATTTTAACCGCACTTACGCTCACAATAAGGAAAACATCATGGGATTTAAATGTGGTATCGTTGGTTTGCCAAACGTCGGTAAATCTACCCTTTTTAATGCATTAACCAAAGCCGGTATCGAAGCGGCAAACTATCCGTTCTGTACCATCGAACCCAAATACTGGCGTGGTACCAATGCCGGATCCGCGTTTAGATGCGTTAGCGGAAATTGTTAAACCTGAACGTGTGTTGCCAACCACCATGGAGTTTGTGGATATCGCTGGTTTGGTTGCGGGTGCAAGTAAAGGTGAAGGCTTAGGGAATAAATTCCTAGCTAATATCCGTGAAACTGATGCAATTGGTCATGTTGTTCGTTGTTTTGAAAATGATGACATCGTGCACGTTGCGGGTAAAATCGACCCATTAAGCGATATCGAAACCATCAATACCGAATTAGCCCTTGCTGACTTAGACAGCTGCGAACGTGCCATCCAACGTTTACAAAAACGCGCTAAAAGGTGGTGATAAAGACGCAAAATTTGAGCTTTCTGTGATGGAGAAAATCCTTCCTGTACTTTCTGAAGCAGGCATGATTCGTTCTGTTCCTTTAGATAAAGATGAGTTATTAGCAATTAAAAGCTATAACTTCCTCACATTAAAACCAACCATGTACATTGCGAACGTGAATGAAGACGGTTTTGAAAATAACCCATATTTAGACAAAGTACGTGAGTTTGCAGAAAAAGAAGGCTCTGTTGTGGTGCCTGTATGTGCCGCAATTGAAGCTGAAATTGCTGAGCTTGATGATGATGAAAAAATCGAATTCTTACAAGATCTTGGCATTGAAGAACCAGGCTTAAACCGTGTAATTCGTGCAGGTTATGCCTTATTAAATCTTCAAACCTACTTCACTGCGGGCGTGAAAGAAGTGCGCGCATGGACGGTTTCTGTTGGTGCAACCGCCCCTAAAAGCTGCAGCTGTAATCCACACTGACTTTGAAAAAAAGGCTTCATCCGTGCAGAAGTGATTGCTTACGATGACTTCATCCAATTCAAAGGTGAAAACGGTGCAAAAGAAGCAGGTAAATGGCGCTTAGAAGGTAAAGACTACATCGTCCAAGATGGTGATGTTATGCACTTCCGCTTTAACGTATAAAAACACTTCAGACCGCATAACTATGCGGTCTTTTTGTATTTATAAAAGGAAAAAAACAATGTCGGATAAATTAAATCAACTCATCGAATTGTTAAAATTAGAAAAAAATTGATGATCTTATCTTTCGCGGAGCCTGTGAAGACTTAGGTTTTTCGCCAAGTGTTTGGTGGTCAAGTCGTGGCACAATCGCTTTCTGCCGCGATGCAAGTTGCCCCAGCCTGAGCGCGTACTCCATTCTTGCCATGCTTACTTTTTAGCGCCAGGCGACAGTCAATACCCGATTATTTATGACGTGGAAACTTTACGTGAAGGACGCAATTTCTCTGCGTTACGCGTAAAAGCGATTCAACATAAAAATGTGATTTGTCATGTCACTGCGTCATTTCAAGTACCCGAAGAAGGCTTTGACCATCAATCAGCCATGCCACAAGTGCCAGGGGCCAGAACAATGTATTGATGAGCACGAAATCATGTTAAAAGTGGCGCAGACTTTGCCTGAAAGCTTGAGTGAAAAATTTGCTCAAGAGCGACCATTTCAGATTCATAGCCGATATTTGAACAATCCATTTGATGGTCGAGAACTGCCGCCCGAACAATATGCTTGGTTTAAAACCAATGGAGAGGCACCACTGGATTTGCAGACGCAACAATGCCTCTTGGCCTATTTTTTTCTGATTTTTCACTGTATTTTGACCGCACTTCACCCACATGGGAAAGGCTTTTTTTACAGAAAAGGGATGAAAGTGGCTACAATCGACCACAGCATTTGGTTCCACCGCCCCTTCAATTTAAATAATTGGCACTTACATGCCATTGAAAGTAACAATGCTTTTGCCGGACGTGGTTTAGCGAGAGGACAAATTTTTTTGCTGCAGATGGCACATTAATTGCCACCACACAGCAGGAAGGTTTAATTCGTTATCAAGAATAACCGCACTTTAAAAACCAGGTGCAGACTAGCCCTTCGTAACCGATATCTTCGAAAGTTGGGTTTTTCTGCGCCTTGTTTGGCTAATTCATCACAAATTTCATTTTCACGATGGCCAGAATGGCCTTTTCACCCACTGCCAATCAATGTTATGGGTTTGAATCGCCTGATCTAATGCAATCCATAAATCCTGATTTTTTACCGCTTTGCCCGTGCTGGCTTTCCAATTGTTTTTCTTCCAATTGTAAATCCATTGTGTGATGCCATTTTTCATATATTGGCTATCGCTATAAAGCGTCACATGGCAAGGCTCTTTTAAGCTATTTAAAGCCTCAATCACTGCTCGTAATTCCATGCGATTATTGGTAGTTTTAAAATACCCTTTTGAAATATGTTTTTCATGCTGTTTATAGCGCAGGACAATCCCTATGCCACCGGCTCCCGGGATTGCCTAGGCAAGATCCATCCGTAAAAATTTCAATCTGTTTTTGCATAACTAATTCGAGCTTGTGTAAAATAGGCAGTATTTTAAAGGAAACAAATAGGTAGAACAATGATAAATCCGGATCGCCAAATTGTACTGGATACTGAAACCACCGGTATGAACCAAATTGGTGCGCATTACGAAGGACATTGCATTATTGAAATTGGTGCAGTGGAAATGATCAACCGTAAATATACGGGCAATAATTTTCACATTTATATTAAGCCGGATCGTTTGGTTGATCCCGATGCCATTAAAGTTCACGGTATTACGGATGAAATGCTGGCGGATAAACCGGATTTCAAAACGATTGCACAAGACTTTATTGAATACATTCGTGGTGCCGAACTGCTGATTCACAACGCCCCCTTCGACGTGGGCTTTATGGACTATGAATTCCGTAAACTCGGGTTAGATATCAAAACGACCGACATTTGCCTCGTCACCGATACGTTGCAAATGGCGCGCCAAATGTACCCGGGAAAACGTAATAGCTTAGATGCGTTGTGTGATCGTTTAGGCATTGATAACAGCAAACGAACACTCCACGGCGCGTTACTGGATGCGGAGATTTTAGCTGACGTTTATTTGTCCATGACGGGCGGTCAAACCAGCCTATTTGACGAAGATCATGCGGATAGTTCGATTATCCAAGCGAGTGCCAATATGCAAGATCTTCAAAGTGCGGTCAATTTTTCGCAAAATTTAAAGGTGTTACAACCTACCGATGATGAACTCCAAGCCCATTTAGATTTCATTAAACTGGTCAATAAAAAAAGCGATGGAAAATGTTTTTGGTCGATTCGTACTGGTGATGGAACCTCACATTAATCGGTTATCTATTAATCAGATAAACATAAAAAAGAAAAAAAAGATTGACGGTTTTAACGTTCATCATTATTATACCCAGCACTTAGCGGAGTGGTAGTTCAGCTGGTTAGAATACCTGCCTGTCACGCAGGGGGTCGCGGGTTCGAGTCCCGTCCATTCCGCCAATTTAAAACTTGTCTTAATATACTCACGGAGTGGTAGTTCAGCTGGTTAGAATACCTGCCTGTCACGCAGGGGGTCGCGGGTTCGAGTCCCGTCCATTCCGCCAATTAAGTCGAGATAATGAAGCACCAGAAGGTGCTTTTTTTATGTCCGAATTTTACCTGCCAGCCAACATTCGCTATAATTAACCAAATTTACACTTTTACAGAGATATTTTTTATGACAACTCCTGTCGTTGCCTTAGTGGGTCGCCCAAACGTAGGCAAATCCACCCTATTCAACCGTTTAACCCGTACTCGCGATGCGCTTGTTGCAGACTTCCCTGGTTTAACCCGAGATCGTAAATACGGTCATGCCAATATTTCTGGCTATGATTTCATTGTGATCGATACCGGCGGTATTGATGGCACTGAAGAAGGCGTTGAAGAAAAAATGGCGGAACAATCCTTATTAGCGATTGAAGAAGCCGATGTCGTGCTTTTCTTAGTGGATGCGCGTGCAGGTTTAACGGCTGCAGACATTGGCATTGCCAACTACTTACGCCAACGCACTAATAAAACAACCGTCGTGGTGGCAAACAAAACTGACGGTATTGATGCAGATTCACACTGTGCGGAATTCTATCAATTAGGCTTAGGTGAAATTGAACAAATCGCCGCATCACAAGGCCGTGGTGTGACTCAGTTAATGGAGCAAGTACTTGCACCTTTAGCGGAAAAATTACAAGAAAATGAAGCGGAAAATGACCGCACTTCTGATGAAGAAGAAAAAGATGAATGGGATCACGAATTTGACTTCGATTCAGAAGAAGATACTTCATTAATTGATGAGGCATTAGACGAAGAGCTTGAAGAAGAACAAGATAAAAATATCAAAATTGCGATTGTAGGCCGTCCAAACGTCGGTAAATCGACATTAACCAATCGTATTTTAGGTGAAGATCGCGTGGTCGTTTACGACATGCCAGGCACAACACGTGACAGTATCTACATTCCAATGGAACGCGATGGGCAACAATACACCTTAATTGACACAGCAGGTGTGCGTAAACGTGGTAAAGTGCATTTAGCCGTTGAGAAATTCTCTGTTATTAAAACGTTGCAAGCGATTCAAGATGCAAACGTGGTATTACTCACAATTGATGCGCGTGAAAATATTTCAGACCAAGATCTCTCTCTACTTGGCTTTATCTTAAATGCAGGGTCGCTCACTCGTGATCGTCGTAAATAAATGGGATGGCTTAGATCAAGATGTGAAAGATCGCGTCAAATCCGAATTAGATCGCCGTCTTGATTTCATCGACTTTGCTCGTGTGCATTTTATTTCTGCTTTACACGGCAGTGGCGTGGGTAATCTTTTTGATTCGATTAAAGAAGCTTATGCTTGTGCGACGCAAAAAATGACGACGTCCCTTCTCACCCGCATTTTACAAATGGCGACGGATGAGCATCAACCACCAATGATTGGCGGTCGTCGCATTAAATTAAAATATGCTCACCCAGGCGGCTATAATCCACCAATTATCGTGGTGCATGGTAACCAAATGGATAAATTACCGGATTCATACAAACGTTATTTATCTAATTATTATCGTAAGAGTTTGAAAATTATTGGTTCGCCAATTCGCTTGCTATTCCAAGAAGGTTCAAACCCATTCGCGGGTAGAAAAAATAAACTCACACCCAAACCAATTACGTAAACGTAAACGCTTAATGAAGTTTATCAAAAAAGCTAAACGCTAATCTTAACAAACAAAGAGCGGTCAAAAATCACTGTGAATTTTGACCGCTCTTTTTATTGAAAAATAAATTATTCGTCTATAACTACTTTACCAATATAGCCTAGATTACGATAACGTTGAGCATAATCAATACCATAGCCGACAACAAATTCATCCGGAATAGAAAAACCAATCCATTCAACAGGTACTTCCACTTCTCGGCGAGAAGGTTTATCTAATAAGGTACAAATCGCCAAGCTTGCAGGATCGCGTAAATTTAAAATGCTGCGCACTTTTTCAAGGGTGTAACCCGTATCAATAATGTCCTCAACAATTAGCACGTGTTCATTACGAATATCCCCTTCAAGATCTTTCGTAATTTTCACATCGTGATTACTTGTCATTCCGCAACCATAGCTTGAAGTGGTCATAAACTCCACTTCTACCGGTAATTTTAATTCACGCACGAGATCGGCCATGAACATAAATGAACCACGTAAAAGCCCGACAACAATCAGTTTATCAATGGCTTTGTTTGTTGATAAAAATGCGTAATTTCTGCGCCAAGTTCAGCTAATGCGACTACGGACATCCGCTTCTGAAATCATAAATATCGACGTGGTGTTTTTTTCATGGTCTTTCCTTTTTAATTTAATCGTTTGCGTATTCTACAATAAAAAAGGCTGAAGTTTAAACCTTCAGCCTTTTTAACCCTAACGAATTTACTTTCTACTCTACCTGTTGAAGCAACCTGCAATCGCTACGAAACAGATGTGCGTATAGTAGCAGAAAGAAATCATCTGTCAATAAGAATTATTATCATTTTTATAAAATTTATTAATTTCCCTGAAATTTTCATCTTGTCGAGTAAGATTGAACCAGTTTGGATATTGGATCGATGTTCAACATCATCTGCTACTGCCACAATATTTTTTTCAACATATCTTGTAATTGACCGGCAATGGTAATTTCAGCAACTGGATATTGGATCTCGCCATTTTCCACCCAGAAACCGGCTGCGCCACGGGAATAATCCCCCGTCACAATATTTACGCCTTGCCCCATGACATCAGTAACCAATAAACCGGTGCCCATTTGACGTAAAAGTGCGGTCAATCCGCCCGTTAAATTTGGTTTCACGAGCCAGTTGTGAATACCGCCTGCATGACCCGGTACTTTGCATGCCCATTTTTCTACCGCTGTAACTGGTGAGCAAATAGGTTTGCAACACGCCATCTTGAATAATTTCAAGATCTTGTGTTCGCACTCCTTCGCTGTCAAAAGGCGTGGAGGCTAAACGTTTTAACAAATGCGGACGCTCACTAATTTGGAACCAATCTGGCAATACTTGTTTTCCAAGTTGATCGAGCAAGAAACTGGATTTGCGATATAAGCTGCCGCCACTAATCGCCCCCGTTAAATGAGAGATTAATCCTGTTGCCACATCATTTAAGAAAATCACGGGCACTTCACGTGTTGTTAATTTTTGTGGATTTAAACGCGCGATCACTTTTTTTCGCACAATTTTGTCCTACCCAATTCGCGGAAGAAAGGCCATCAAACTCACGTGAAACCGTGTATTCGTAGTCATTTTCCAGTTGATCTAGCTCGCCACCAATCACCGAACAAGATAAAGAATAACGGCTAGATAAGTAACTTTGTAGCATGCCATGTGTATTACCATAAACACGTACGCCAGTATGTGAATTAAAGCTTGCACCATTACTATTCACAATTTTTAGCATCGTATTCCAACGCTGATTTTTTTCAGCTTCTAAAGCTAATTTTTGTAGCCTGTTCAACATCAACACTTTGCGCCCATGATAAAGTGCTAAATCCGGGTGCTTCAAAAGCCATTAGTTCTTTATCGGCGAGCCCTGTGCAATCATCTGGCGAGGTATATTTTTGCAATAGCGAGCGCGGCTTCAACGGTGTTTTTTTAATCGCTTCTTCACTTAAATCTGAGGTGGAGGCATTGCCTTTTTGTTTGGCCTAAATAAACAGAAATACCTAATGCCCCATCGTTAGTAAATTCAACATTTTCAATCTCTTGCAGACGGGTTGAAACCGATAAACCACTCACTTTTGTCACACCTACTTCAGCGGTGGCGCCCGCTTTCTGGGCGGTTTCAATCGCAAAACTGACTGCATCACGCAATGTTTGCTCTTGAGATTTTTAAAAGTGCGGTTAAATTTTTCTGCTGTTTTCATGGTGATAATCCTATTAAAAAAATTTGCGCCATTTTATCTTATTTTGAAAGTTTATGCTAAAATGCACCAAATTTTTTTCATAAGGTAATAGAATGGCAAAACGTAAGAAAAAAAAGAAGCCTTTGATTGGGAAGATGAAGACCAAGAAGAGATTATTTGGGTAAGTAAAAGTGAAATCAAACGCGACGCTGAGGATTTAAAACAGCTCGGCGAGAAATTGGTGAACTTAACCAAAGCAAATCTGACTAAGGTCCCACTAGACGATAGCTTGAAAGATGCCATTGAATTAGCGCAACGCCTGCAAAAAGAGGCGCGTCGTCGCCAATTACAATATATTGGTAAGCTCTTACGCTCAATTGATGCAGAGCCTATTCGTGAAGCTTTAGAAAAAAATTGAAAACAAACATAATCAGCAACAAGCGATGCTGCATAAATTGGAAATCTTACGTGATGAATTAGTTGCGAAAGGTGATGCAGCACTGACTGATTTGTTAAATGAACATCCTTCTGCGGATCGCCAACAATTACGTAATTTGATTCGTGCAGCACAGAAAGAGAAGGAACAAAATAAGCCATCAAAAAGCTTATCGCGAGATTTATCAGATCTTAAAAACACTCATTTTAGAAGACTAAAATACGGCTATTTTTTTGACCGCACTTTGTGTCAAAAAAAGTGCTATGATTAGCTACCCTTTTAAGAAGGAAAGAACGTTATTTATGAATATTCGTTGGAATATTATTTTTAGGTGTCATCGCCCTCGCTTTATTAGGCTGGTATTATTCGCTTAATCAAGATCATAGCGATTTACAAAGCCTCATTAAAAAAAGCCTGATAGCCCGGAATACGTCGGTAATAAAATGGAAACCACTGTATTCTCACCTGAAGGTAAAAAAACAGTATCTCGCGATTTCCGACAAAGTGGAATATTACACACAAGACGGTCATACGGATTTTTATTTCGCCGTTAGTCTATCTTTTTGATGTCTCTTTGAGACAATAAAGATAAAGAAGCGAAAACCGATAAAAATTCAATTAGAAAAACAAAATTGGAAACTTAGCGCGAAAAAAAGGCAAAAATTAACGAAAAGATCAAATGCTCTATCTTGAAGGTGGTGTGGTTGCCGAGAGCCTTGATCCTTTATCTCGCCTACAACGTGTTGAGACCGAAGCCGCAGTGATTAATTTAAAAAAACACAAGACATTACTTCCGATACACAAGTAAAAAAATTAACGGATTAAACTTTAACTCTAGCGGATTGAAGCTCGTCGGAAATTTACGTCAGCAAGTTGCAACTCTAAAGGAACAGGTAAAAACATATTATGAAATCAACAAACAATAAAATTCTGCTTTTAACTGCGTTAATGATGACTTCTTTGTCTGCTTTTGCGTTAAAAGACGATACCAATAAACCGATTAATATTGTCTCAGATAATCAATCTTTAGATATGGAAAACAGCGTCGTAACCTTTACGGATAACGTTGTGATTACGCAAGGTTCCATTTTGATTAAAGCCAATAAAGTGGTCATTACTCGCCCACCAGAAAAATTCAGGTAAAAAAAGAAACTGTTGAAGCATTTGGTAGCCCTGTTACCTTCCACCAACAACTTGATGATGGTAAACCTGTTGACGGTAGAGCGAATAAAGTTCACTACGATTTAGGCACTGAATTCTTAACATTGACCGGTAATGCGGAATTAAAACAATTAGATAGCAAAATTAACGGTGAACGCATCACTTATGATGTGAAAAAAACAACAGTTAAAAAGCCAATGGTAATGGAAAATCACGCGTGCAAACCGTCTTAATTCCGACCCAATTACAACAAAAAGGTAAAAAAATAACCGATGTCTGTATTACAAGCTGAATTCCTCGCAAAAAGCTATAAAGAGCCGAAAAAGTGGTTTCTGATGTGAGTTTAACCGTAAACTCCAATGAAATTGTTGGCCTACTTGGTCCAAATGGTGCAGGTAAAACCACTACTTTCTACATGGTCGTCGGTTTAGTGCGTCATGATCAGGGAAAAATCACCATTGATGGCGATGATATTAGCGTATTACCTATGCATGAACGTGCTCGCCGAGGAATTGGCTATTTACCACAAGAAGCTTCTATCTTCCGTCGTTTAACGGTGTATGAAAACCTTATGGCGGTATTAGAAATTCGTAAAGATCTCACTGCAGAGCAACGCAGAGAGAGAGCGGATGAGTTAATTGATGAGTTCAATATTGGCCATATTCGTGATAGCCTGGGACAATCTCTTTCTGGTGGTGAACGTCGTCGTGTGGAAATTGCACGCGCCCTTAGCGGCAAATCCCAAATTTATTTTTATTAGATGAACCTTTTGCCGGTGTAGACCCAATTTCGGTGACGGATATTAAGAAAAATCATCACGGATCTCCCGTAATCGTGGCTTTAGGCGTGTTAATTACCGACCATAACGTACGCGAAACCCTTGATGTCTGTGAACGCGCTTACATTGTTGGCGAAGGAAAAATTATCGCGACCGGCACACCGGAAGAAGTCATGAATGATGAGCACGTTAAACGTGTCTATTTAGGCGAACAATTTAAACTATAACCTATGAAATTTACGACATTGCTCTCCCCTGATGATATTCGTCAGGGGGTTGCTTTTTCTAGCAAGAAACGATTATTTGAATCTATTGCCGCTTTCGTTGTGGAAAAACTTCACTGCGAAAAATGGTGAACAAGCTTGTTTTGAATGTTTATTTGAACGGGAAAAAGTTAGGTAATTCAGGATTAGGCAATGGTGTCGCTATGCCTAAAGCCAAGTTACCTGCAACTGTCTCAGATAAAATCCTAACGGTATTTATGCAATTAGATGGTCCTGTTGATTATGATGCTGCAGATAATAAACCCAGTGGATATCGTTTTTTTGCTGTGCTCGTACCTGAAAAATCACTGCCAAGAATATATTCCTGTTCTGGCAGAACTCAATGAAAAATTAACTGATAAAAACTTAATTAAACAACTTCGTTCAGCACAAAGTGCGGATGAAATTTGGCAAATTTTTGAATGTGCTGATCATTCAGAGGAATCTGAAGACGACACAAATTTAGATAATATTGAACCTCAAGAGGTATAACCTAACCAACCAACCATAAGGAATCACGCAGATGGAAATTATTATTATCAGCGGTCGCTCCGGAGCGGGGAAAATCTGTCGCATTACGAGCCTTGGAAGATATGGGCTATTATTGCGTGGATAATCTTCCTCTCAATTTACTTCCTCAACTCACGCAGATTCTCGCTAACACTCAATCGACTGTTGCGATCAGCCTTGATATTCGAAATCTTCCCCATTCCAGTGCTGATTTAGACAAGATTCTGACAGATATTCAAGCCTCTTATTCCGTCAAAATCATCTTTCTGGACAGCGATCGTAGTACACTTATTCGTCGTTACAGCGATTCACGTCGTCTTCATCCACTTTCAGCACAAGATCTCCCACTTGAATCAGCGATTGATTTAGAATATCAACAGCTTGAGCCTTTAATTCAACATGCTAATTTTTATTATTGATACTGCGCCACTTTCGACTCATTCGTTATCTGAACGTTTAAGAGAAGTTTTACGCGGTAATACGGATAAAGAACTTAAAATCGTGGTTGAGTCGTTTGGCTTTAAATACGGTATTCCGCTTGATGCCGATTATGTCTTTGACGTGCGTTTTCTACCTAATCCCACACTGGAACCCAGAACTTCGTCCAATGACGGGGCTTGATGAACCTGTTGCGCAATTTTTTACTTGCGCATGATGAAGTGAATAATTTTATCTACCAAACGCGTAATTACATTGAAACGTGGTTACCGATGTTAGAGCAAAATAATCGAAGCTATCTCACCATTGCCATTGGTTGTACGGGTGGTAAACATCGTTCTGTTTATATCGCTCAACAAATTGGAGAATATTTCCAAGCTAAAGGCAAGAATGTGAAAATTCAGCACAAATCCTTGGAAAAAGAATAAAAAGAATTAATCAAACCATAAAAAAAACGCAGCGACTTGCTGCGTTTTTTGTTAAACCACATATTGCTCAAAAATCTCGGGCAAATGCATAATTAATGTTTCTTTTCCTGCCACGGTTTCATGCTGCCAAACTTGCAATAGCACATCTGGCGTAAATAATTGTGAGGCCTGTTCAGCTAAAGGTAAATAGCTAATATGCCAAGGCTCTCGACCCACTTTTTTACCTTCAGGTTGGCTGATAAATGGCAAAGCAAAATCAAAGTGCGGTAGATTTTCAGTGAGAAATTCACTTAATTCAAAGAAATAGCCACCGCTTTCATATTCCCAAGGTTCAAGTTGTAAATGATTGACCTTGAGGCAAAAAGATCAGGATCAAAAAAATATCGATTTCTGTTCCCCAATGATGACGACTTCCCCCAGGAAGCGCTGACCAACGTAAAATGGCTTGTGCTTTTTGCCAATCATCTAACGAAGCTAAATTTAATGGGTTTCCCGCATCATCATGAACCTTGCGTTCACCGTTAAATTTACCGTTCCAAATGAGTTGTTGACGTTCAAAATCACGAAAGCTACTCGCGGGTTGCAAATTAAAGCCATTTTTGGCCGCACTTTGCTGCAATCCTTGAAACGCTTTCATTGCCTCTGCTTGCAAAAAAATGATTTCGGAGAATGAGGTGTAGGCAAATTGATCAAATGTTCACGAGATTTGCCAGTTAACATTTCAGGCGTTAATTTCATCTTACTTGTCCAATAAATTCACTAACATTTGATGATAAATCTGTCCGCACTTGGCTAGGTCATCAACGTTTACACATTCATTTACTTTATGAATCGTCGCATTAAGCGGCCCAAATTCCACCACTTCAGCGCCCATCAATGCAATAAAACGTCCGTCAGAGGTACCACCGCCTGTTTCTGCTTGTGGTGTAATACCGGTTGTTTGCTCAATAGCCGTCGTTAACGCATCTAATAATTTGCCCGGTTTAGTTAAAAATGGTTTACCCGATAAATTCCAATCAATACGGTATTTCAAACCATGCTTTTCGAGCATTTCTGCCACTTTCTGCTTAATAATTTTATCAGTCACTTCCGTACAATAACGTAAATTGAATTGCACATAAAGCTCACCTGGGATGACATTATTACTCCCTGTGCCTGCATGAATATTCGCAATTTGCAAACTGGTCGGCGGGAAAAATTCGTTACCATTATCCCATTGATAAGTGGTTAATTCCTGCAAGAAAGGTGCGGCTTTATGAATTGGGTTTTCCGCTAAATGAGGATAAGCCACATGACCTTGAATACCTTGAATGTAGAGGTTACCCGTAATCGAACCCCGACGACCATTTTTGACTACATCGCCTAATGTTTTTGAACTAGATGGCTCCCCCACCATGCAATAAGTGATTTTCTCACCGCGCGCCATTAAGGTTTCGACAACACGTACGGTGCCATCTTTCGCGGCTGCCTCTTCGTCAGAAGTAATCAACAAAGCAATCGTTCCCTTATGATTTGGATTGGCTTTCACATATTCTTCTGCCGCCACAATCATTGCTGCTAATGAGCCTTTCATATCTGCCGCACCACGACCATAAAGCATATCATCCACAATTTCGGCAGAAAATGGTGGATAAGTCCATTGCGTTTCATCTCCCGTCGGCACCACATCGGTATGCCCAGCAAAAGTGATAACAGGCTCACCACTACCATGCTTTTGCCCATAAATTTAACGTATCGTTGAAAGGCATCCATTCAATTTGAAAGCCGAGTTTTTTTCCAAACGCTCAGCAATCATTTGCTGGCAGCCCTCATCATTTGGACTAATAGAGGGGCGACGGATGAGGTCTTGTGCCAAAAGAAATCACTTTTTTTCTGTCATAAAAACTCCTAAGAAATACTGTTCTTTTAAGCAAATGCTGCGCTATATTCTTTTTCGTTGAAGCCAATCAATGCCTTACCATCTTGCAAAATAATCGGACGTTTAATTAACGTTGGATTTTCAGCTAATACGGAAAGTGCGGTGGATTTTCGAGAGTGTATTTTTCACATCTTCATCAAGATTACGCCACGTTGTACTACGTTTATTGACTAAATTTTTCCCCAACCAAATTGTGCTTCTGCTTGTTGTAAGAATTGAGTATCTAATCCATCTACACGGTAATCATGTAATTTATGTTCAATATTATGTTCAGCTAGCCACTTCAATGCTTTTTTCACCGTATCGCAGTTTTTAATGCCATAAACGATAATCATATTCTCACCTCTAAAAATAAAAAATCCTCGATTTCATTTAGAACGAGGATTTTAACTGCTACATGAATTAATCACAAATAGATTAACCTATACAAACTTATACATCCAAAAGAAAAAGTGCGGTGAAAATGATCTGACCCCAAAAATCTGGACTATTCACATAAGGACTGACGACGATATTGTATCGAACTCAGTCCTTTTAATTTTAGTTGAATCCGTCGATGATTATAGTAATCCAAATAATCCCTCACCGCATTAACTATCTCCTCTCGCGTATTAAATTCTCGGCCATAAAAGCATTCTGTTTTTAATCGTCCAAAGAAACTCTCCATTGCAGCATTATCCAAACAGTTTCCTTTCCTTGACATACTTTGTATGATGCCGTGCTCAGCAAGAATTTGACGATACGCCGCCATCTGATATTGCCAGCCTTGGTCTGAATGTAAAATGCTACCACTTGTTTTATCTAATCGTTTAACCGCCAGCTTTAACATTTTCTCCACTTGCGCCCAGTTTGGGGAATAACTGAAGGTATATGAGATTATCTCGTTGTTAAATAAATCTAATATTGGGGATAAGTAGACTTTATTGCCATCTTTTGCTTTAAACTCGGTCACATCCGTTACCCACTTTTGATTCGGCTTGGTAGCGGTGAAATGGCGTTCTAGATGATTAGGTGCGATATGACCAATCGTCCCTCGATACGTCGTCAATTTCTTGCTTTTTCTTACCCGCACTTGAAGTTCAAGCTCTCGCATTAAACGTTGGATTTTCTTATGATTCACGCTCGGTAAACAGGCGTGAACCCGTCGGTAACCATAATCGGGATGTTTTGCTTTAATCTGGATAATCTCAGCTTTAAGCCCTTTATCCTTATCGAGTTTAACCTGGCATCGAGCAAAAAACGTACTGCGTGCTAAGCCTGCAATACCTAATAGATATTTTAGGGGATAATAGGCTCTTAACTTTTGGATAACTTCCGCTGCCTGGCTTCTTCCTGAAGTCTGAGCTTTCTCAACTCCTTTAGGTAAGCAACCTCCGCTTCAAGCTGTAAAATTCTCAGACGTAAGCGGTCTTCTTCTGTTTTAGGTGGCGGAGGCATTCTGGCATATTTAGGTTTCATTGGCGGTCGTCCTGATGGTTTATAAGGAATAAGCCCTTTTATGCCACTTTTTTCAAAGCGTTTCAACCAGGTTCCGACTAATGCGTCAGAGGGAATATTGTAAAAACGAGCGGTTTCTCGAATGCTCATTTTTCCTTTTAGGATAGGTTGAAGAACCTGTAATTTAAATTCTGTTGTGTAGTGTTTACCCATAAAAAATCTGCACCTCAATTGTTGGTTGTTTAGTCCAACTTTTGGGGTGCAGATCAAAAATCAACCGCACTTTTCAAAAGGGAAATTAGAATTCGTAACCTACGCCCACTTTAGCGCCATAGTTATTCACTTTAGTATCGTCAAAGCTACCTAAACGGTTATATTCTAAACCACCGTTTGCATACACTTTTTCTGCTAATTTATATTTAGCGCCCGCAACTACACCATAACCCACTTTGGTTTCAGAAGAGCTTTTATAGCGTTGATCCGCACGTTCTTCAAATTTGAAACGGTTTGCCGCAAGACGAGCACCAACATAAGGTTCAATTTGAGAGTTGGTATCGAAGTCATAGAATACTGTCGCACCTAAACCTTGAACTTTAGTACCTTGGAAGTTGCCGTGATGAGTATAATCACCTGCTACACGCATATTACCTAATTTGTAACCTACTGCAACACGAGGTTCAACTTTAGTTTTGCTTGAACCACCATTGCTTAATTTAGTTTTTGAAAGACCAAGATCACCTTCTGCATATAAACCTGCGTTTGCTGTTGAAGCAACCGCTAATGCCCCGACAACGATAGCTAATAATGATTTTTTCATTGGATAACCCCTGTTATTTTGATTGAAAACACTACGAAATATATCACAGCACTCATTAATTTTTCACTATGAAAAACCAATTTTTCCCTGACATTTTTCGACATAAATAGGCAATTTTATCGCGTTGAATGCGATTATGCCGACGAATCGTTAAATAATGGGTCTGACATTCGCATTGATAAGCAAACATTTTACCCTGTACACTTTCCACATCGAATTGATGGCAAAGTATCAGCCGGAAGATTAAATAACTGCGTCATCACCGCTTGCCATTCCTGTCCATGCGGTTTCACTCGACCCAAATACTTGATACACAATAAGATGAGCTAATTCGTGTGGAACCACCTGACGAATAAATTCATCTGAGTTCTCGAGTAGCAAAGTGCGGTTAAATTTAATCTCATTTTTTTCTGCAAAGTATGCAACGCCAGCCTTTACACCCTCGCAAGTCATAACTGATTGTCGGAATAGGAAATTTCCGTTGAAAGTGATTTTTCAGCGAGTTGTAATGTTTCTGCAAGTTTGCGCTGTACCTGCATTTTTAAATGCCGAAACTGAGTTTGAGATGACATCATCATATTAAGTAAACAAAAACCGCTAAATTAGCGGTTTTTTTATCATACACATTTATTTACTTATTTTAAGACCGGCTGCTGCACGCAATTCTTCTGCACGATCTACTTTTTCCCATGGGAATTGTTCACGACCGAAGTGTCCATACGCCGCAGTTTGGCGATAGATTGGTTGAATTAAATTTAACATTTTAATTAAACCATAAGGACGTAAATCGAAGAATTCACGCACTAACTTAACCAATACTTCGTTTGATACTTTTCCTGTACCGAAGGTTTCTACCATGATAGAAGTTGGCTCAGCCACGCCAATTGCATAAGAAAGTTGAATTTCACAACGATCTGCAAGACCTGCTGCAACAATATTTTTAGCCACATAACGTGCTGCATAAGCCGCTGAACGGTCTACTTTTGATGGATCTTTACCAGAAAATGCGCCACCACCATGACGAGCTGCGCCGCCGTATGTATCGACAATGATTTTACGACCTGTTAAGCCACAATCGCCCATGGGCCCGCCAATCACAAAACGACCAGTTGGGTTAATGAAATATTTTGTTTGTTGAGATAACCATTCGCTTGGCAGAATTGGCTTGATGATTTCTTCCATCACACCTTCGTAAATTTCTTTTTGTGACACTTCTTCACTATGTTGTGTAGAAAGGACAACCGCATCCACACCCCACGATTTTGTTATCTTCGTATTTTAAAGTGACTTGGCTTTTCGCATCAGGGCGTAACCATGCTAATTTTCCGCTTTTACGCACTTCGGCTTGTTTTTCCATTAAACGATGTGCATAAGTAATCGCTGCTGGCATCAAGACTTCTGTTTCATTTGTCGCATAACCAAACATAATCCCTTGGTCACCCGCACCTTGATCTAATGGATTCTCACGATCCACACCTTGGTTAATATCAGATGATTGCTTACCAATCGCATTTAATACCGCACAAGAATTGCCATCAAACCCCATCTCTGAGTGTTTATAACCAATATCACAAATGACTTGGCGAGTGAGATTTTCAATATCAACCCATGCTGATGTAGTAATTTCACCACCGACTAACGCCATCCCTGTTTTGACATAGGTTTCGCAAGCCACACGAGCTTTAGGATCTTGTTTTAAAATTTCATCAAGTACCGCATCAGAAATTTGATCGGCAATCTTATCTGGATGTCCTTCTGAAACAGATTCAGAAGTAAATAAATAGCTAGACATAAGTTCTCTTCTTTTGGATGTATTGACGTATAGACGTCTATAATACGTACTTTTTTGGCTAATAAGCAAGCACTTCCATCAAGTATTTTTTGAAATGTGATAAGAAGATGAGCTTTCTGATGAAATTCAGATCATTTATGCTCTAAACAGCAAGATATCATTTACCTACTTGACTAAATCCAACATCTCTTGTGCATTTGCCAAGGCAAGATCCGTAATTTCACTGCCACCGAGTAATCTTGCAAGAGCAGGAACGCGCTCTTCTTGAGAAAGTGCGGTCATTTTTAGTTTCTGTTTTATCATCAACGGTAAATTTCTCAACATTAAATTGATGATGTCCGTGACATGCCACTTGTGGTAAATGGGTCACGCAAAGTACTTGGCATTTATCGCCTAATTGACGCAATAATTTACCCACTACGCTCGCTGTTTTCCCGCTAATGCCAACATCCACTTCATCAAAGATCAGCGTTGGAATCGCCGATTGATCGGACGTTAATACTTGAATCGCTAATGAAATACGAGAAAGCTCACCACCTGATGCCACTTTTTGCTAACGGTTGTGCTTGTTGTCCTAAATTACTACGTAAAGTAAAGACGATATTATCTGCCCCATTTGCCGCCACTTTAGTTAAATCCGAATTCACCTCAATGAAAAATTCTGCATTTTCCATTGCAAGCCCTTTGATAGAATGTGTAACCTGTTGTGCTAATTTCTCTGCAGCTTGGCTACGACTTTCATGTAATTGTTTAGCTGTATGTTGCATTTTCTCAAAGGCGGCTTTTTCTTCTAGAATCAGACGTTCTTCACTTTCTGAAAAATCTAAAAGTGCGGTCAATTCTGCCTTTAATTTTTGATGCCAATCCACCAATTCTTCTGGTTTCACATTGTGCTTACGTGCAAGTTGTAAAGCTTGCCCTAAACGTTGCTCAATCTCTTGTAATAGCATCGGATCTTGCTCAATGTGAGAAGCAAGATGCTGCACTTCACTTGTCGCCTCTTGCACTTGGATAAGTGCATCATTCAACATTGTTTGAACGGAAGCATAGCGAGGATCTAACTCACTTAACTCATCAATATACTGTGTCGCACGATAAAGCATAGAGTCAATGCTCACTGTCTCATTTTCGCTGAGTAGCTGTAAGGCTGATTGTGATAACTGTGTCAACTGTTCGCTATTTGATAGACGACGTTGATCCTCTTCTAATTCTAAATATTCATTTGGACGAAGGGCAAACTCATCCAACTCTTCTACCTGATATTGTAAAAGTTGTTTCTTCGCTTCATTTTCAGCAACTTTTTGTTGGAAGGTTTTAACTTGCGTTTGAAGATTTTTCCACGCACGATAATCTTCTCGCATTTGTGCGAGCAAATCATGGTGATGTGCAAATGTATCCACCAACTGAAGCTGATAGTCATTTTTCAATAATAACTGCGAAGCGTGCTGCCCATTAATATGAATAAGATATTGGCCTATTTCTTTTAATTGGGAAGCCGATACGGGCGTGCTATTGATAAAGGCTTTAGAACGCCCATCTGCATTAATGACACGGCGTAAAATACAATCAGAGGGATTATCAGGATCTTGCAATTCTTGCTCTTGCAACCATTGATAAGCGGGGTTCGTTGGTTCAATAAAAAAGGTGGCGCAGATTTCGGCTCTTTCCTGCCCTTCTCGAACCATAGACGTTTCAATACGTTGCCCTAAGCATAACCCCAACGCATCAATAGCAATGGATTTTCCTGCGCCAGTTTCCCCCGTGATCACAGACATTCCTTTCGCCAATTCAATCTCTAATTGACGAACAATTGCAAAATTATTGATGGTAAGTTGGGTTAGCATAAAAAAATCTCCTTAACTGTATATCCATATATTATAACTGTTACAATATACAGTAAAGAGATTTTTTTAAACTTTTGGATTAGAAATTTTTTTAAGCCAGCCTAATTTTGTGCTTAATACATTGTAATAATTATAATTTTTTTAGGTGTAATAGGCGCAGTTTATGCGGGCTTTTTTTCAATATGAACGATATCATCAGGAGAAAAAAATCTAGTGCAATTTGACTATCACAGCCTAATTCCAACTGTGAAGTATTATGTTCAGCAAAAGCGAATTGAAATTTTTGCTATCGCCATCAATTACTAATGGTCGAGAAGAAAGTGTGTGTGGGAACATCGGCACAAGGGCAATCGCATTTAAATTTGGCGTTAAAAATTGGGCCGCCTGCGGAAAGCGAATAAGCGGTTGAACCTGTGGGAGTGGAAACAATCAAGCCATCTGAACGCTGAGAAAACGCGAATTTATCATTGATGTAAACATGGAAATCAATCATGTGCGCAATTTTAGCTGGGTGAATCACCGCCTCATTTACTGCATTACCACTAGAAATAATTTCGCCATTGCGTTCAATTTTTAGCTTCCAATAAAAAAACGCTCTTCGACAAAAAAACTCACCATGTTCCAAACACGCTTCAAGCTGTGCATAAGCATTTTTTTCGGGTCAATATCGGTCAAAAAGCCTAAGTTTGCCTCGGTTAATACCAATCATTGGAATATTATATTTAGCCAAAATGCGAGCACGCCCTAGCATATTGCCATCACCACCGATTACAATCACGAGTTGAGCTTGCTCTCCCAATTTCTTCAACCGTTGCTAACACCTCTTCCGGTAAACCGAATTTTTCACCCACCTCTTTTTTTCGACTAAAACTTGATATCCTCGCTCTTTCAGCCATTGATACAAGTTTTTTTATGCATTTGCAAATTAATATCGCGACGTGGTTTTTCCCATCAAGGCGATGGTTTTTAAATGATTTGACTAATTCATCCATAACTATGATTGCTCCCAAGTGCAAACTCACCGATTTTCTGACCGCACTTGAATTTAAAAATTTTTAGCCATTATATTACATAGCAATTCAGTTTTGCTAAAAATAGCACTAATTTTTTTGATAAATGGAGAAAAAAAGATGTCAGAACAAGCACAAAACTTAAATGAAAATGAAGAACTTGTTGAAGAAGTTCAGCAAGAAACTCACCTCAACGGAAGATCCGTTAGAAGAAGCGATTGCCCGCGTACAAGAACTTGAAGAACAATTAAAAGCACAAGTAGAAGAAACCTCTAAAAAAGAGCAAGATTTATTGCTCCGTACGCGTGCAGAAATTGATAATATGCGTCGTCGTAGCGAACAAGATATCGAAAAAAAGCACATAAATTTGCGCTCGAAAAATTCTCAAAAGACATTTTAAATACCATTGATAACTTAGAGCGTGCGCTTGCAACGCCTGCCAATAAGGAAGATGAAAACATCAAAGCCCTATTCGATGGTGTCGAGCTGACTTTAAAAGAGTTACTCTCAACGGTTTCTCGCTTTGGTGTCGAGCCTGTTGGTGCAGTGGGTGAAACCTTTAACCCGGATCTTCACCAAGCTATCTCGATGCAACCAGCTGAAGGGTTTGAAAGCAACCAAATCACCACCGTTTTACAAAAAGGTTATACCTTAAATGGTCGGTGATTCGCCCAGCTATGGTAATGGTTGCAGCTTAATTTCTTTTCTATAGACTTAAAGAGCGGACGATTTTTTTCGTCCGTTTTTTTATTAGCCCAAAAACCTTGATTCAGATCAAATTATTAAAAAAATAATTTGAGAATAATTATCAATAAAAAAACACTCTTTTCTTTCCCAGATTTATCAAGGTTTCAACTCAATTTCAACCATCAAAAAATCGACAAATAACACTACATATTGTGTGTTGATCTATTAAATAAAACTATATATAGTGCTTTTCTTTTTCATAGCTACCTTACAGGAGTCATAAAATGAATGCTTTCTTCGTGATTAAGCGTGATGGTTCACGAATTGGGTTTGACCTACAACGTATTACTAATGCAATCAAAAAAGCGGCAAGTGCGGTCAATATTGTTGATGAAATGTATATCCATGATCTGAGCCAGCAGATTAATACTGAAATTTTTAGTCATTATCAGCATGAAATTGATATCAACCAGATTCAAAAAATTGTTGAAAATCACTTAATGACAAGTAAGTATCCCACAAATTGCACGTGCTTATATTGAATATCGTCACGATCGTGATCTTGCACGTGAAAAACGCAGCCAATTAACCAAAGAAATTGAAGGGCTGATTGAACAAAGCAACGTGGAATTGCTTAATGAAAACGCAAATAAAGATGCGAAAAGTTATCCCTACCCAACGTGATTTACTGGCAGGGTATTGTGGCAAAACATTATGCCAAACGTCATATTCTGCCAAGAGATGTTGTTGAAGCCCATGAAAAAGGCGAAATCCACTATCACGACTTAGATTACGCGCCATTTTTCCCAATGTTTAACTGCATGCTCGTTGATCTAAAAGGCATGCTTTCACATGGTTTTAAAATGGGTAATGCCGAAATTGAACCACCTAAATCTATCAGCACGGCAACAGCGGTTACTGCACAAATTATTGCTCAAGTCGCCAGCCATATTTATGGCGGTACAACCATTAATCGCATTGATGAAGTGCTTGCGCCTTATGTTCAACTCAGCTTTGAAAAACATTTGAAAAATGCTGCACAATGGCAAATTCCAGATGCTGAAGGTTATGCGAAAGCGCTAATTGAAAAAGAATGTTTTGATGCGTTCCAATCCCTTGAATATGAAGTTAACACGCTCCATACGTCCAATGGTCAAACGCCGTTTGTTACCTTTGGTTTTGGCTTAGGCACAAGTTGGCAAGAACGTTTAATTCAACAGTCGATTTTGAAAAATCGTATTCGTGGCTTGGGTAAAAATCACAAAACACCGGTCTTCCCTAAACTGGTCTTTACCATTAAAAAAAGGCGTGAACCAAAAACGAACAAGATCCGAACTATGATATTAAAAAACTGGCATTAGAATGCGCATCAAAACGCATGTATCCGGATATTTTAAACTATGATCAAGTGGTTAAAGTCACTGGCTCATTCAAAGCCCCAATGGGTTGTCGTAGCTTCTTGGGAGCCTATGAAGAAAACGGTCATGAAGTGCATGATGGACGCAATAATTTAGGCGTGGTGAGTTTGAATTTGCCTCGTATTGCTCTTGAAGCACAAGGAAATGAAGAAAAATTCTACCGCACTTTAGATGAACGCTTAGCCCTTGCGAAGAAAGCCTTGCTTACCCGTATTGCTCGCTTAGAAAATACGAAAGCTCGTGTCGCGCCAATTCTCTATATGGAAGGTGCGTGTGGCGTTCGATTAAACGCTGATGATAAGGTCGCGGATATTTTCAAAAATGGCCGAGCATCAATTTCTTTAGGCTATATTGGCATTCACGAAACCATCAATGCACTGTATAAACAAGGGCATATTTTTGACGATGAACAACTACGCGAAAAAGGCATCGCAATTGTGCTTCGTTTAAGCGAAGCGGTCAAACAATGGCAGAAAGAAACTGGCTATGCATTTAGCCTTTATTCCACACCAAGTGAAAACTTGTGCGATCGCTTCTGTCGTTTAGATACCAAACAATTTGGTGTCATTGAAGGCGTTACCGATAAAGGCTACTACACTAACAGCTATCACTTAGATGTAGAGAAAAAAGTGAATCCATACGATAAATTAGACTTTGAAATGCCTTATCCTGAATTAGCAAGCGGGGGCTTTATTTGTTATGGCGAATACCCAAATATTCAACATAACCTGAAAGCACTCGAAGATGTGTGGGATTATAGCTACGATCGCGTGCCTTATTATGGCACTAATACGCCAATTGATGAATGTTACGAATGTGGTTTCACAGGAGAATTTAATTGCACAAGTAAAGGCTTTGTTTGTCCGAAATGTGGCAACCATGACAGTGCAAAAGTGTCTGTAACCCGACGAGTTTGCGGTTATCTCGGCAGTCCTGATGCTCGCCCATTCAATGCGGGTAAACAGGAAGAAGTAAAACGCCGTGTAAAACATCTATAATGGTCGTTTCGTTATTATGATAAAATAGCTCATCAGAAAATGAGCTATTTTTTTATTTCAATAAATAAGGAAGAATCATGCCAACACTTAGTCAAATCACACAATCCATTATGCAAGACCCCCGACAATCAATCTTTTTACGTCACAAGGCATTGAACCGCTTTTTTTGCTGCACCAACGACAGCTCGCATTAATATTGTCGGACAAGCCCCCGGAATTAAAGCCCAAGAAAGTCGTTTATATTGGAATGATAAAAGCGGTGATCGCCTACGTGAATGGCTCGGTGTGGATCGCGATACCTTCTATCATTCTGGTTTGTTTGCTGTCATCCCGATGGACTTTTATTACCCTGGAAAAAGGCAAATCCGGTGATTTACCACCGCGCAAAGGCTTTCGCAGAAAAAAATGGCATCCGCTAATTCTCGCTAATTTGCCTAATATTGAGCTGACGATTCTTATTGGACAATATGCACAAAAAAATACTATTTGCCAGAAAAATAACCTTAATGTCACTGAGACAGTTCACCATTTTCGTGATTTTTCTTCCTCACTTTCTTCCGCTTGTTCACCCATCTCCACGCAACCAAATTTGGCTCAAGAAAAATCCATGGTTTGAACAAGAGATAGTGCCAACATTGCAAAAAGCAAGTGAAAGCGATTTTTATCTCGTTAATTTATCTCAAAATTGATTCTCACTCATAAAGTGCGGTCAAAAAAATCAGGAGGTTTTTGACCGCACTTTTCTTTTAATACTAATCAATTTTTTTAGTATGCATTATTTTCTGATTAATGACTCTTGTGCTACAATCGCCGGCCATAAAAAAATATAGGAGAAAAATATGCAATCAATCCCTCGTCACCAATTCTCAACGAAAAGCATGGAATAAACAAACCATTATATTCCTCTTTGATGTCGCGCTCTTTTTATTTTACTCAATACACTTCCTTTTGAACCCTGCGGCAAACAAAGGATTATCTTTACTCGCATTTGTGGCCATTCTATGGCTCACCGAAGCCGTCAGTGTAACGATCACTGCATTGTTCGTGCCCATTTTATCTGTCCTGTTAGGATTGGCTAATAGTCGTGAAGCGCTTGTTGCCTTTGCGGATCCGACCATTTTCTTATTCTTTGGTGGTTTTGCCCTTGCTACTGCATTAAATGTGCAAAAAATTGACAAAATGATTTCTAATAAAATCATGCAATTAGCGAAAGGTCGTCTCTTTGTTGCGGTGCTTTACCTCTTCTTAGCAACAGCATTTTTATCTATGTGGATGAGTAATACGGCCACGGCGGCGATGATGATCCCACTTTCAATGACTATTTTGAGTCAGTTAGATCGTAATGAAGATCACAATACTTATGTATTCGTGTTATTAGGGATTGCCTATAGTGCTACCATTGGAGGGATGGGAACACTTGTGGGAAGTCCACCTAATGCGATTGCAGCCTCCCAACTTCATTTAGGTTTTGCTGACTGGTTAATGTATGGCACGCCAGTCATGTTAATTTTATTCCCGCTTATTATTGGTTGGTTATATATTGTATTTAAACCCAAATTAGGCCTTCGTTTTGCTGCTGAATTTGAAAAAATTCACATGACTAAACAACGTGTTTTAACCTTGGTCATTTTTATCACTGTAGCAATTCTGTGGATTTTTGGTGGGTACCTTAACCCAATTATTTCTCAATCATTAGGTTTACCCAAACCTATTGGCAGCTTTGACAGTATGGTGGCGCTCTCCGCAGCGATTGTCATTTGTGTAACGGGTATCGCAAGTTGGAAACAAGTGCAAGAAAAATACAGAATGGGGCGTGCTATTCCTTTTTGGTGGCGGCTTAACCTTAAGTTCTGTGCTTACCCATTCTGGTGCAAGCAAAATCATGGCGGATGGTATCGTCTTCATCATTGAAGGCGGGCACTACTATGTGATGGCATTAATTGTTGCCGCCTTTATTGTCTGCTTAACTGAGTTTACCTCAAACACAGCAAGTGCTGCTTTACTGGTTCCAATCTTTATTTCTATTGCACAAGCACTGAATATGCCACCACTTGGTTTTGCGATGATTATCGGCCTAGGGGCATCTTGTGCCTTTATGATGCCGGTCGGGACACCACCAAATGCGATTGTGTACTCGACAGGTTTTGTGAAACAATCCGAAATGATCCGCGTGGGTAAATTTATTGATTTAACCTGTATGCTAATTATCGGGACAATTGCTTATATCTTCTGGATGTAACCTTTAAAACCTAATAAGTGCGGTTAAAAACAAGATGATTTTTAACCGCACTTTTTTATTTTATTTACGCAAACGTTTGCCTGAAATAAAAATTAACGTATAATTCGCACAATTTTTTTACTTAGGGAAACCAAATGAATAACAACCTGCTTTATACGGTGGAAGACAAACCACCTTTCGGATTGAGTTTACTCCTTGCCGCACAACATTTACTTGCTGCACTAGGGGGAATTATTGCCGTACCATTAGTCATTGGTAACGTCTTAAAATTACCTACCGAAGACACCATTACGCTAGTGAATGCTGCACTCTTAATTTCTGGTGTGGTAACGGTTATCCAATGTAAAGGCTTAGGCCCTGTGGGTATTCGTTTACCAAGTGTAATGGGGACCAGTTTTACTTTCGTTGCTGCTGCACTTGCCATCGGTTTCAGTGAATATGGCATCGCTGGTATATTAGGCTCTTCTCTCATTGGTTCCTTAGTGATGATTATCGGCAGTTTTTTCATGCCATATATTCGTAAATTGTTCCCACCACTTGTGACAGGGACTGTTGTCATGATGATCGGCTTAAGCCTGATTCCAGTTGCGGTTGACTGGTTTGCAGGGTGGTCAACGTGGTGATGCGAATTATGCGACGCCAGAAAATTTAATGATGGCGAGCTTTGTCTTAGTGATCGTGGTAGCCCTCGTGCAATGGGGTAAAGGTATTTTCTCTGCAGCCGCCATCGTTATTGGGATGATGACTGGTTATATCGTCTGTTTAGCGATGGGCTGGGTGAGCTTTGAAGGTGTAAAACAAGCACAAACTTTGCGATTCCACAACCACTACACTTTGGTTTAGCCTTCCCTATTTCAGGCATTATCGGTATGTCTATTGCCTATTTAGTGACGATCGTTGAATCAAGCGGTAACTTCTTAGCACTAGGTAATGCCACCAAAACCGAAATCACTGGCAGACATTTACGCGGCGGGGTTTTAGCCGATGGTTTAGGATCAGCCTTAGCGGCCATTATGTCCACCACGCCATTCTCTTCATTCTCACAAAACATTGGCGTGATTTCTCTAACTGGCGTAGCAAGCCGTCACGTGGTTGCGCTAACCGGTGTACTTCTAGCGCTAGCGGGCTTATTCCCTGTATTCGGTGCATTAATTGTATCAATTCCATTGCCAGTATTAGGCGGTGCAGGCTTAATGATGTTCGCGATGATTATCGCTGCGGGTATCCAAATGTTGGATAAAGTGGCACGTAGCAAACGCAATGGTTTAATCATCGCGATTTCTATTGGCTGTGGCTTAGCGGTGACAACTCGTCCAGAATTGCTTGATAAATTACCGCACTTTTTCAAAGAAGTGCTTGGTTCAGGCATTACCGTAGGCTCATTACTTGCCTTAATTCTTAACCTCGTGCTTCCTGAAGATAAAGTGGAAGAAACAAAAGAATAAAAATAGATAGCGAATAAGGGCAGATTAACACTGCCCTTTTCTTTTCCTGTAAAACATTTCTAAAACTGACCGCACTTTGTTAAAATCAGGCATCATTTTCCATTTATCAAGGAATAAAAATGGCAGATTTACCTTTTTTTAGTTGAGCTCAACGAACAAAAATCTTACTGAAACGTTGCAACGTTCTGTTGAAACACCACTTGTCATTAACTTTTATGCGCCAAGCCATAAAGAATCAGCTGATTTTTGCAACAGTCCTACAACGTGTTGCAGAACAACATCAAGGACAATTTATCCTCGGCTTAGTCAATTGTGAAACAGAGCAAATGATTGCTGCACAATTTCGTATTCAAGCGTTACCAACGACCTATCTTTTTCAAAGAGGCTCAAGCATTAGATGCGTTCCCTGGTGCATTAGATGAAGCCAGCTTATTGCAACGTTTGAGTGCGATTTTGCCAAAAGAAGAAGATTTAAAATTCCAAAAAGCCTTTAGATTTTTTTACAAGTGGAAGATTACAACTCCGCCCTTCCATTACTGAAAGAGGCGTGGGAGCTTTCAGATAAGAAAAAAACAGCGATGTGGCATTACTTTTATGCGGAAACCTATATCGCCATGAAAAAACAGAGCCTGCGGCAGATATTTTTAGCGCAAATTCCGATTCAGGATCGAGATAGCCGTTGGCATGGATTACAAGCGCAGATTGAGCTTTTAATTAAAGCAGCTGATACGCCAGAAATTCAGCAACTACAAGCGGATTATGCGAAAAAAATCCAACGCCTGAGATTGCGTTGAAAATTGGCAGTTCAGCTACATCAAGCTAATCGAAACGAAGAAGCATTGGACTTATTATTTAGCATTCTTAAACAAGATCTTTCTGCGGAAAATGGTGAAGTGAAACAACAGTTTTTTTATCTATTTTTATCAGCCATTGGCAATGCGGATCCTATCACCAATAAATATCGCCGATTGCTGTATTCATTGCTTTACTAATACGATCAACTATTTTTATGCATGAAGGCTTTATAATGAACGAATTCCAAAAAGCCTCATGCTTTATTTTATAAACAAAGGATTCTTTATGTCAGACGTTAAACACAGCAAATTATTAATTTTAGGTTCAGGCCCTGCAGGTTATACCGCCGCCATTTATGCCGCACGTGCAAACTTAAAACCTGTTCTAGTGACCGGTCTTCAACAAGGTGGGCCAACTTACTACTACGGATGAAATTGAAAAACTGGCCTGGTGATTTTTGAAATGACCACCGGGTCCAGGTTTAATGCAACGTATGTTACAACACGCCGAAAAAAATTTGAAACGGAAATCGTGTTTGATCATATCAACAAAGTCGATTTATCTTCTCGCCCGTTCAAACTTTATGGCGATATGCAAACCTTCACATGTGATGCATTAATCATCGCAACTGGGGCATCAGCACGTTATATCGGATTAGAATCTGAAACCGCTTATAAAAGGCCGTGGCGTTTCAGCTTGCGCAACCTGTGATGGTTTCTTCTATCGCAATAAACCGGTTGCCGTTGTCGGGTGGCGGAAATACCGCGGTTGAAGAAGCACTTTACTTGGCTAATATTGCGTCTGAAGTACATTTAATCCACCGTCGCGATAGTTTCCGCGCAGAAAAAAATCTTAATCGATCGCTTATACAAAAAAAGTCGAAAGAAGGCAAAATCGTGCTTCATACTGACCGCACTTTTGAATGAAGTGTTAGGCGATAACATGGGCGTAACTGGTGTACGTTTAGAAAAACGTGAAAACCGGCGAAAAAAAGAAGACGTGAAATTAGACGGTTTATTTATTGCCATCGGTCATGCGCCAAATACTGAAATCTTCCAAGGTCAGCTTGAGCTAAACAACGGTTATATCGTCGTTAAATCAGGTCTTGAAGGCAACGCAACAGCAACCTCTGTGGAAGGCGTATTTGCTGCAGGTGATGTAATGGATCACAACTATCGCCAAGCGATTACTTCAGCAGGTACAGGCTGTATGGCGGCATTAGATGCTGAACGTTATTTAGATGCACAAGAATAAGTGCGCTAAATTCTCATGTAAGGTGCGTAAAACAAGGTTTCACGCACCTATTATTTTTCAAAGGTAGATTTTTTTAATCCTCCACCCAACTCATCCTATCCTAGGATAAATAAAAACAATGGACAAACTTCGCCAAAAATATTTACAAAAATGGCTTCGTGCGCAGCAACAACCTGTTAAAAAATTAATGCGCACCAATATTGCCCTTGCCACACTTTCATCCTTAATTCTTGTGGCTCAAACCTATTTTCTTGCAACATTGCTCGACAAGCTCATTATGCAACATGTCGATCGTGCTGAACTGGTTCCCTATTTTATTGCATTAATCATTACTTTTTGCTTTACGTGCGGTCATTTTATGGCTGCGCGAAAAAAATTGGCTTTTAAAGCAGGTCGATTACTACGCAATCATATGCGCCAAAAGATCTTAGATAAAATCCATCAAGTTGGGTCCCGGCAACCATCAATAATAAACCAGCCGGTAGTTGGGCAAGTATTATGCTTGAACAAGTGGAAAATCTGCATAATTTCTATGCGCGATTCTTACCACAACAAAAGTTTGTCTGCCATTGTACCAATGGTGATTTTTAATTGCTGTATTCCCACTCAACTGGGCTGCTGGGACTGATTTTTGATGATCACCGCACCACTTGTAGCCATTTTTTATGATTCTAGTAGGGATTGCGGCTGCAGATAGCAGCCAAAAAAATATGGCTACCCTTTCTCGCTTAAGTGCACAATTTCTTGGATCGCTTACGCGGTTTAGAAACCTTGCGTCTTTTTCAACCGCACTTCAGAACAAACACAACATATTGAAAGCACAACGGAAGACTTCCGTGAAACGACCATGGCATGTACTTAAAATGGCGTTTCTCTCTTCTGCCGTGTTAGAGTTTTTTTCACCTCCATTTCCATTGCTTTAATGGCGGTGTACTTTTGGTTTTTAGCTATTTAGGCCAAGTCGAATTTGGTACTTATGGCACCACGCTAACCTTATTTACCGGCTTTTTCTGCTTAATTCTAGCGCCAGAGTTTTATCAACCATTGCGTGATCTCGGGACTTACTATCACGATCGTGCAGCTGGTATTGGTGCAGCTGATGCCATTGTCGATTTCTTAGAGGCAGATTATTTAATTGCACATCAAGGCAATGAACAAATTCCAGCACAAAAGTGCGGTCGAAATTCAGGCTGAAAAATTTAGTAGCGCTTTCTCCACAAGGTCAACCATTAACGAAGCCTCTTTCATTCCATATTCCGAAAGAAAGCCATATTGCTCTTGTCGGCCAAAGTGGCGCAGGAAAAAAACCTCTTTAATCAATGTATTACTGGGTTTCTTACCTTATGAAGGCAGCTTAAAAAAATTAACGGTGTAGAACTTAATCAAAGCCGTTTAAGCGACTGGCGTAAACAAATTGCATGGGTCGGTCAAAACCCATTATTGCTACAAGGTAGCATCAAAGAAAATCTACTTTTAGGTGATATTCAAGCAACTGATGAGCAAATTGAGCAAGCCTTGATTTCTGCTCAAGCGAAAGAGTTTACCGATAAATTAGGCTTGGATAGCGAAATTAAAGATGGTGGGATGGGTGTATCCGTAGGTCAAGCTCAACGCTTAGCTATCGCACGCGCTTTACTACGCAAAGGCAATTTATTATTACTTGATGAGCCAACGGCTAGCCTAGATGCTCAATCTGAAAATCTGGTACTTGCTGCTCTTGCAGAAATGAGCCATAACCAAACCACCTTAATGATTACACACCGTATTGAAGATCTAAAACAATGCGACAATATTTTTGTGATGCAAGAAGGTGAAATTGTTCAACAAGGGCATTTCAACCAATTAAAAGATCAAGGCTTCTTTGCCGAATTATTGGCTCAACGAAAAGAGGATATTCAATAATGCATGCTTTACTTCCCTTTTTACGTTTATTTAAATTCGCCAAGTTGCCTTTATTTTTAGGCTTAGTTTTGATGATCACAGGCCTCGCATCCAGTATTGGCTTGCTGACCACCTCTGGGTTGGTTTTTTTAGCCGCAACAGCTATTGCAGGGTCTTGGCACGTTGTTTAATTTCTTCTATCCATCTGCTTCTGTGCGTGGGCTTGCTATTAGCCGTACCCTTTTCCGCTATTTCGAAAAGTTGGTGACTCACGATGCGACTTTCCGCATTTTGGCTAAATTACGGGTACAAGTTTTTGAGAAGATTATTCCATTAAGTCCCTGCGGTGTTAAATCGCTACCGTAACAGCGATTTATTAAACCGCTTAGTGTCTGATGTGGATACCCTCGATAGTCTTTATCTTCGCTTAATTGCGCCATTTTATTACGGCTATTTTTGTGATTCTAGCCATGTGTATTGGCCTAAGTTTCGTCAATGTACCTTTAGCCTTAGGTCTAGGTGTGAGTCTGCTTTTATTGGTATTCGTTATTCCAACCGTTTTCTACCAACTGGGTAAAAAAATTCGGTGATAAACTCGTGTATTCACGCGCACTTTATCGCACACAATTCTAGAATTTATCAAGCGCAAGCTGAATTATTGCTCTTTAATGCTGAAGATAAATTGAAAGATAACATGGCTAAAAACTGAAGCTAACTGGCAAGCAGACCAACAAAAAGAAGCCAATTTAAGCGGATTTTCAACCGCACTTTCACTCTTCTTTAAATGGTTTGATTATTGCCGCAATGTTGTGGTTTAGCTCACAAGCGGAGTTTGGTAACGATGAATACCGTATGGCGTTTATTGCGCTATTCACTTTTTGCGGCCTTAGCATCATTTGAAATCTTAATGCCATTAGGCTCGGCATTCTTACATATCGGGCAAGTAATTGCGTCAGCTGAACGCGTGACAGATATTATCGAACAACAACCATTAGTAGCTTTTTAATGGCAAAGCGGAGTTCGATCAAAACGCTACTACATTAATTGAAGCAAAAGATCTTTCTTTTTACTTATCCTGAACGTCAAAAATCGTGCTTTAGAAAACCTGAATTTAACCATTCAAAAAGGCAAAAAGTCGCGATTTTAGGTAAAACAGGTAGCGGAAAATCCACGTTATTACAGCTTTTTAGTGCGTAATTATGATGCCAACCAAGGAGAATTATTCCTTGCAGGTAAGCCAATTGCTGATTATGCAGAAGACACATTACGCAGCCAATTCTGCTTTTTTTAACACAACGTGTTCATGTATTTAGCGATACACTTCGTCAAAATCTGCAATTCGCAAGTGCGGTCAATATTCCTGATGAAAAAAATGATCGAGGTGTTAAATCAAGTTGGTTTAGGCAAAATTGTTGGAACAAGAACAAGGCTTAGATATTTGGTTAGGTGATGGCGGCCGTCCACTATCTGGTGGAGAACAACGTCGTTTAGGCTTAGCACGTATTTTGCTTAATGATGCGCCAATTTTATTATTAGATGAGCCAACTGAAGGTTTAGATCGCGAAACTGAACGCCAAATTCTGCGTTTGATTCTTGCCCATGCTGAGAAATAAAACCTTAATTATGGTGACTCACCGCTTAACGGCGATTGAGCAATTTGATGAACTTTTGTGATTGATGAAGCGAAAGCTAATTGAAAAAGGCACTTACGCAGAATTATTGCAATTAGAAAAAGGGTTCTTTAAACAATTAGTGGAGCGAGTGTAAAATAAGAAAGGATAAGTTGGGTGGAAATCTTCCCAGCTTATTCTCGGCACACAGAAATTCCGACTTTGGCTGCTTTCTTCCGAACCTGACCGAGTAAACCGGACACCGTTGCGAGAGACCGAGAAGATTTCCATTGATATCGCAATGCGATTAGGTGGGCTATTATGCAAGAATTGGCCCTGTATTGCAAAGGTTAATTTATCAATTCAGTGAATTTGACGAGAAAATCAACCGCACTTTTAAGGTAAAACCATGAACTATCTCCAATACTACCCTACCGATGTTGTAAATGGCGAAGGCACCCGTTGTACCCTTTTCGTGAGCGGTTGTACGCATGGTTGCCGTGGTTGCTACAATCAAAAGAGCTGGTCTTTTGATAATGGCGTATTATTTGATGAAGCGATGGAACAACAAATCATCAATGATTTAAAAGATACGCGTATTAAACGTCAAGGGCTCACGCTTTCCGGTGGGGATCCGATGCATCCTCGTAATGTTGAAGCCTTACTTCCTTTTTGTACAACGTGTAAAAAGAATGTCCTGATAAGGATATTTGGGTGTGGACGGGTTATAAATTAGATGAACTTGATGATTATCAACGTCAAATGTTGCCTTATATTGACGTGCTCATTGATGGAAAATTTATACAAGAACAGGCTGACCCAAGCTTGGTTTGGCGCGGTTCAGCCAATCAAGTGATTTATCGTTTTAAGGTTTAACCGAATAAGGTTAAGCTATTCTGCCAAGTCATTTCTTTAATTACTTCAGCATTTTCACTTCTTAAACGGCATAACGCCTCAAAGGTGTGAACTATCCGCTCTGGTCGATTAGGTTGCCCTTGAAAGCCAAACACCGGCATATCTGGTGTATCCGTTTCTAATACCAACGCCTCTAATGGCAACTTCGCAATCGCTTGGCGTGTTTTATTCGCGCGTTCATAAGTAATGGTACCGCCTACGCCAATTTTATAGCCTAAATCCACAAATCGTTTTTGCTTGCTCATAACTTCCAGAAAAACCATGCACCACACCACATTTTGGCAAATTGGCTTGTTTTAAAAAACGGAATAATTGCTCATGGGATTTTCGGCTATGTAAATTAACCGACAGATTATATTTCTTCGCTAAATAAAGCTGACTCTCCAGAAAGTGCTGTTGCTTTTTGCCATAATTCATCCGTCAATAAATCTGGAATCGCACATTCTAAGCCAATTTCTGCTACGGCTGTACAATTTTGATCACGTACAGATAGCTCCGCATCCAATATCTCTAAATCATGCTCTTGATGCTCTTTGATATAAAGAGGATGCAACCCAAGCCCACAATAAAGATGCTCAGAGAAAAGTGCGGTCATATTTTGAATCGTTTTAAAATCCGACTCTTTTACCGCCACAATCAAGATTTTCTGCACATCAGCTTGCTTAGCGTTATCCACCAGCTGAGCTAATGGCTCTCTCGTGTCATGATGAAGATAATCGAGGTGGGTATGAGTATCGAAGAAAGGCATCGCGTTATTTCACTTAAGAAAAAAGGTGTGTAGATTGCGCATCCTCACACCGAATTAATTATTCTACAGAAACTGATGTAATCACCACATCTTCTGTCGGAACGTCTTGGTGGAAACCTTTATTACCGGTTTTTACTTTCTTAATTTTATCAACCACATCCATCCCTTCAACCACTTCACCGAATACGGCATAGCCCCATTCTTGTACCACTTCACGGCCAAACATCTCTTTTGAACGGTAGTTTAAGAAGTCATTATCTGCCACGTTAATGAAGAATTGTGCCGTTGCAGAATGTGGATCAGGGGTACGCGCCATGGCGATTGTGCCACGTTTATTGCTTAAAAGATTGTTAGCTTCATTTTGGATCGGTGCGTTTGTTGCTTTTTCACGCATTCCGCTTTCCATACCACCGCCTTGGATCATAAATCCATCAATAACACGGTGGAAAATTGTGTTATTATAGAAACCGTTTTTACAATAATTTAAAAAGTTTTTCTGCGGTGATTGGCGCTTTATCAAAATCAAGTTTAATTTTAATATCGCCAAAATTTGTGTGTAATGTAACCATGTTGTTTTCCTCTTGAAAATTAAGGCGTTCATTATTCCACAAATGGCGAGAAAGTGCCACCATGAGCAGAAAAAGTGCGGTCGTTTTCCAACCAGTTTTAAGAGAAAAAATATGTTAAAGATCTTTAATACCCTCACTCGTGAAAAAGAAGTGTTCAAACCTATCCATGAAGGAAAAGTGGGTATGTATGTGTGCGGCGTGACCGTTTACGATTTATGCCATATTGGCCATGGCCGTACCTTTGTGTGTTTTGATGTGATTGCTCGCTACTTACGCTCTTTAGGCTACGATTTGACTTATGTGCGTAATATCACTGATGTAGACGATAAAATCATTAAGCGAGCATTAGAAAACAAAGAAACCTGCGATCAACTTGTAGATCGTATGGTGCAAGAGATGTATAAAGATTTTGATGCACTTAATGTATTACGCCCTGATTTTGAACCTCGTGCGACGCATCATATTCCTGAAATTATTGAGATTGTGGAAAAACTGATTGCACGCGGTCATGCTTATGTTGCAAACAATGGCGACGTGATGTTTGATGTGGAAAGCTTTAAGGAATACGGCAAATTATCACGCCAAGATCTCGACCAATTACAAGCCGGTGCACGTATTGAAATTAATGAAATCAAGAAAAATCCAATGGATTTCGTGCTTTGGAAAATGTCAAAAGAAAACGAACCAAGCTGGCCATCGCCATGGGGCGCAGGTCGTCCAGGTTGGCACATTGAATGTTCGGCAATGAACTGTAAACAACTTGGTGAGCATTTTGATATTCATGGTGGCGGTTCTGATTTAATGTTCCCACACCACGAAAATGAAATCGCCCAATCTTGCTGTGCTCATGGTGGCCAATATGTGAATTATTGGATCCATTCCGGCATGATCATGGTAGATAAAGAAAAAAATGTCGAAATCCCTCGGCAACTTCTTTACCATTCGTGATGTATTAAACCACTACAATGCAGAAGCGGTGCGTTATTTCTTACTAACGGCACACTATCGCAGCCAACTCAATTATAGTGAAGAAAACCTGAATTTAGCACAAGGTGCATTAGAACGTTTGTACACCGCTTTACGTGGCACCGATCAAAGTGCGGTTGCTTTTGGCGGTGAAAATTTTGTGGAAGCCTTCCGTGAAGCCATGGACGATGATTTCAATACGCCAAACGCTCTTTCTGTCTTATTTGAAATGGCGCGTGAAATCAATAAATTGAAAACTGAAGATGCAGAAAAAAAGCCAATGGTCTTGCTGCGCGTTTACGTGAGTTAGCGGGTATCTTAGGTTTACTTCAACAAGATCCAGAAAAAAATTCTTACAAGCTGGTTCTGACGATGATGAAGTCGCAAAAATTGAAGCGCTTATCAAACAACGAAACGAAGCCCGTGCCGCTAAAGATTGGACTGCAGCAGATGCGGCACGTAATGAACTTACGGCAATGGGTATCGTGTTAGAAGATGGCGCCAACGGCACGACGTGGCGTAAACAATAACCTCACTTTGATACAAAAACTGCGGTCACATTGACCGCAGTTTTTCTTTTTAGGCTTAAATCATTACATTCTAGCTTTTCCCATTGTTTTTGCTTTTTCTGCATTTCTTTTGCTTTCATTTCTTTTGCTTTTCATTTTTTTGCTTTCATTTCTTCTGACTTCATATTATCCATTTTTTCAAACTCAAGGTGTAGCTATTCCGCTCAACCTTCATTCAGGTAACTCAAAGTATGAGTCGCCGAGGTAACTGTTGGGATAATGCTCCAATGGAGCGTTGGTTCCGCAGCTTTAAATATGAATGGATGCAAGAGGGCGACTATCTAACCTTGGGGCAAGCGATGGACGATGTGGGAGCTTATGTGATGTATTACAATTTTGTTCGCCCACATCGTTACAATCAAGGTTTGGCGCCTGTTTTAACAAAAAAAACCTATCGGGGACTGTTGAATTAGCTGATCACTACATTAATCAGTAAAAGATAAAAGGGCGAAGATTATTAGAATCTTTGCCCTTAATGTTATCTGCATTTTTTACAAAAATAATATTTTTCAATTTTTTTGAGTGTAAGAAAAAGGCTTATCTCCGACTAATAGAATAACTAGGAAGCATTTCCTACCATAATGAACTAAATAATTTCATAAAATAGCTAATCAATCAGAGGAAAAATGAAAGATTGTAAGATGCAAGGTATCAGCAGCGGCGTGAGTTTATTGATTTTACGCTTTTTTCTTGCGTGGGAATTTTTAGAGGCAGGGTTAGAAAAATGGAATGGTCAAAATTGGTTTACTGAAATACAAGATCGTTTTCCTTTTCCATTTAATCTTATTCCAGCCGATATTAATTGGCACGTTGCAATGGGATCTGAATTAATTTTTCCCATTCTTGCTGATATTTGGAGTGCTAACACGTTTTTAGTGCATTAAGTTTAACGATTTTTAATCTCTGTCGCGTGGTATAGCATTCACGCCGATTCAGGTTATAACGTTTGTGATAATGGTTATAAATTACCCTTAATTTATGTGGTAACTTTATTAATCTTAATTACGCAGGGAGCAGGGAAACTCTCTTTAGACACGCTTATTAAGAAGGTTTATCCAACTAAAAGCTGGTTGAAATTCCTCTAACTATATATTCAATATCAAATTCTAGGAGATTTAAATGAAAAAATTATCCACTTTAGCCGCATTAGCAGGAGCATTAACGATGACAGTAGCTACTGTTGCACACGCTGAGCCAAAATCAAGCAGTACAGATAAAGCTGCAACACCTTGTGTAGGTGATAAATGTGTGAAAACAAAAGCTGCAGAAGGTAAATGCGGAGAAGGCAAATGTGGTGCAAACGAAACGAAAGCCGCAGAAGGTAAATGTGGTGAAGGTAAATGTGGTGCGAGCAAACCAAAAGCTGCAGAAGGTAAATGTGGTGAAGGTAAATGTGGCTCTAAATAATCGTATTTTAATCTAGATGCCATACATAACACTGGTGTAAATTTACACCAGTGTTGTATTAAAAGGAGTAAATAATTATGTTACAAAGGTGCAGGATTAGGGTATCGTCGAGATTTAGCTGATGATTTTTTAAATTTATCATCAAATAATGCGATTCAGTTTATGGAAGTTGCTCCAGAAAATTGGGTAAAAATGGGAGGAGCTGCTCGTTATAAATTTGATCAAGCCGCTGAAAGATATCCACTTGCGGTACACGGACTATCACTTTCATTAGGCGGGCAAGCACCACTTGATCGCGAGTTATTAAAAAATACTAAAGCATTAATGACTCAATATAATTCAACATTTTTTTCTGAACATTTGAGTTATTGTGAATGTGAAGGGCATTTATATGATTTATTACCTATGCCATTTACTGAAGAAGCTGTAAAACACGTAGCACAGAGAATCCGCTATGTGCAAGATTTTTTAGGATTACAAATTTCATTAGAAAATACCTCTTATTATTTACACTCTCCCACCAGCACAATGAATGAAGTAGAATTTTTAAATGCTATTGCACAAGAAGCGGATTGTAGTATTCATTTAGATGTGAATAATATTTATGTAAATGGCATCAATCACGGTTTACTTGATCCCTTATGTTTTTTAGATCAAGTAGATGTGAAACGTGTCAATTACATTCATATTGCAGGACACGACGAAGAACATTCTGCGGCACAAGTTGTGGAGGATTTAGAAGGAGAATCATTTAATAAAATAAAAGGGGCATATCGCTATTTACCAGAGTTATTAATTGATACGCACGGTGAGGCAGTAAAAGGTACTGTGTGGGATTTATTAGAATATGCCTATCAACGACTACCCGTCATTCCGCCAACATTATTAGAGCGTGATTTCAATTTCCCTCCATTTGCAGAACTTTATTCTGAAGTTGAACATATTGCACAACTACAGCAAAAATATGCTCAAAAAGAGGTAATATCCTATGCAGCCCTAAACCTTCGCTTATTGAAACACAAAAAGCACTTGCCACAGCAGTTCGATTGGCTCATGCTCAACCTTTAAATGGTTATGCTCCGAATCGCCTCGCTGTTTATGCTCGCTTAGTTAGAAATAACATCTTTGGTTTTATTGACCGCTGTTTTGTTGAAGCACCTAAACACGTTTCTGCTGAGAGTTGGTCTCAGACAAAAGAATTTTTGTATTAAACAGGAAAATCACATTCGCCTTATTTTTCAAGATATTGCAGGAGAATTTCTTTTTATTTTGTCAAGAAAAAGAGAGTTTTGATGCCAATATACTGGCATTGATGGATTTTGAAAATACACAATTACTTGCAGAAGTTTCTTTAGCAAAAGTACCTGAAAAATTTGAGTGGAATAAGTATAGCGTAATGCAGTTATCTGATGCAGCTTATTTAAAAAGCTATGAAGTCGATTTTTTATCAAGCGATTTTAAACAATTTGATGAAAAACCCTATGCAAGCTGTTATATGGCGGGATAGCGATTTTAATATTCTGCAACAACGCTTATCTGAACTTGACTTTTGGCTATTAAGTTATATACAAGAACAACCTTCGTCTTTAGAAGAGGTATTATCTGCCTTAAATACTGTAGTTGAAGATAGCACTCCCCTTAATTCCATTATTGGAAAACACTTGGGTTAATTGGATTAATGCTGAAGTGCTTTATCCCAAAGTATGAGTCGCCGAGGTAACTGTTGGGATAATGCCCCAATGGAGCGTTGGTTTCGCAGCTTTAAATATGAATGGATGCAAGAGGGCGACTATATAACCTTGGGGCAAGCGATGGACGATGTGAGAGTTTATGTGATGTATTACAATTTTGTTCGCCCACATCGTTACAATCAAGGTTTGCCACCTGTTTTAACAAAAACAACCTATCGGGAACTGTTGAATTAGCTGATCACTCCATCCCTATTGAGTTAAAATTTCAATAGGAATTTTAAGGTTTTTAATCGGTTAAACCTTTGTGCAACTGCTACATAATACCGCCATTTTATCATTTTGCATCGGCATCGACTCTTTGGTCATAGGCATGGGAGCTTTTGTCATTGACATCTCATTGGATTTCATATCTATCGCATAAAGACTGGTTGCAAAGAAAAGTGCAGCAATAGCAGTAAAGGTTGTTTTTACAGTAATATTTTTCATTTTGAATCTTCCTTAATTTGTGAATAATTAGCGTGATCTAGAAAGGTCTTTTCCTTTCATTATCATTAGACGAATGAGAACCTATTTCTTACACATTTTTCAAGGAAAAAATATGGAAACCGGAATTTCCGATAAAGAACTGATACAAATTAGAGAGCAAATGCTGAAGTTTGCCACATTACAGGTGAGTAATCCTGTATTAGCTGAAGATTTAGTTCAAGAAAGTTTTTGAGTGCATTTAACCATCTTGAGCACTTTAAAGCGACAAGCGGCATTTAAAACGTGGGTCTTTGCTATCTTAAAAAAATAAAAATCATCGATTTTTCTTCGCCAGAAAAGGCAAATTTGTACTGAAACCGAAATTGAAGATGAAGAACAAACCAATCATTTCTTTTGATGAAGGAGGGCACTGGAAAGCTGAACATTCTCGCTTGATCTCGAACTGAGCGAAAGTGCGGTCTATTCCGAAGAGTTTCTGGCTGATTTTTTTGAAACTTGTTTAACTTGCCTACCCTGCCAAACAAGCCAAGATTTTTATGATGAGAGAGTTTTTTGGAATTATCTTCCGAAGAAATTTGCCAAGAAAATCAACTAAGCATAAGTAACTTGCACACGACACTCTATCGTGCCCGCTTACAACTTCAAAACTGCTTATCTCATAAACTTTAAGGAGTGACTTTTATGAAATGTCGCCAAGCGACTCGCCTTATTTCAGATGCCCAAGAACGACAATTAATGACCAAAGAAAAAAATTGGGCTCAATTTGCATCTTGCCATCTGTACACATTGCCGTAAATTTCAACGAAATTGTGGCACATTGAGAAAAATTAATGAAGGATTTTCAAAGGATAAAAAAAGCGGAAGACAAACTTCCGCTTGTTGGTCTATTACTTCGCCATTAACGCTGTTACACGTGAAATAACCTCTTTGACTTCATCATCCGTTAATTTACCTTCTTTCACAAATTGCACCTTGCCAGTTTTATCAAGCAAAATAATCACGCTATCTTTTTCACGTAATCCCCACGCATTTTTAACCGCACTTTTATCATCTAAAATCACTTGGCTGTGGGCATTTTCTTTTTACCTTTTTTTCTGCACTACTTTTTCACAAACATGCCTGTGCCCACAACGGCATCATCAGCGTTGATAATCGTCGTGGTTTGATATTTAGCTTGGTTAAAATGAGCGGCTTTGATGGCTTCGATCATCGCTTGATTTTTCTCTTTTGCCGCACTTCTGCCTGCAATATGCTGAATCACACGGACTTTGCCAGGTAATGCCGTTGAGCTCCACGATTTATACGTCACATCATTGCCATTTAAAGTGATTTCGCCCTTATCCGAAACCGTTACATTGGCTAAAAAGTTGGTTAGGTTGAATATTGTGCGCGAATGCATTGATTGAGATTAAACTGCCCATCACTGCACTCAAAAGCATGATTTTTTTCATAAATACCTCATAAATTCCGTGAAATTGCCCATTTTTTGGCGAATAGTCACTTTTTTGTTATACTCCGTGCGCATTATACTTTGCTTAAATCAGATAAAGAAGGAAAAAGAAATGGATCAAATGCCAGCTTGCCCAAAATGTAAAGGCGAATATGTTTATCATGATTCTGTAAATTTTGTTTGCCCTGATTGTGGCAATGAGTGGAATGGTAACGAAACAGTTGAAGCCGATGAAGATCAACTGATTGTTAAAGACAGCAACGGTAACTTTATTAGCCGATGGCGATGATGTGCTTTTAATTAAAGATTTAAAATTAAAAGGTTCATCTGAAGTGTTAAAGAAAGGCACGAAATTCAAAAATATCCGTTTAGTTAACGGAGATCACAACGTCGATTGTGGCAAAATCATGTTGAAATCAGAGTTCTTGAAAAAGCTTAAAATTCTCAATAAAAGAGCGGTCGATTTAAAACAACTTTTTAAAATCGACCGCTCTTTTTATTTTCGTTATACCTTCGCAGGCTTTCACAATTTCACTTGGATAACAACCAAGCACTTTCAGATAATTACTGAACTGCTTAAGCTCTTCCAAGGCAATTTGGGTATCTGGATGATGAATGTTTCCTTCAATCTCCAAATAGAACATTTCTTCCCAAGGTTTGCCATAAATTGGACGAGATTCAAGCTTGGTCATATTGATACCGTGCTTTTTTTAAACACAAGTAAAGCATCCACCAAAGAACCCGCTTGTTGCGATGTGGTCATCAACAATAAAGTTTTCGTGTGAATTTGCGGTGAAACTTCTCGAGCTTGTTTTGCTACGACAATAAAACGAGTAATATTGTTTTCTTGGTTAGCAATATTATGTTTTAACACATGTAAGCCGTAAAAGCTTGCCACCATCTTCATTACCTAATGCCGCAATGTTCGGTTTATTCAAGCTTGCCACGAGCTGCATTGCATGAGAGCTACTTTCGCAGTACTCAATATGCACACGCTCAAGACTTTGAATAAATTGACTACACTGCTGGATCACCTGTGGATGGCTATAAAGTGTATCAATTTTGCTTAAATCATCCTGCTCATTCACTAAAACACAGTGCTTGATAGGATAAGCCAACTCGCCCACCAAAGATAAGGTGGTATGTTGAAGCAAATCATAAACTTCATTAATTGCACCTGACGTGGTGTTTTCTAAAGGAAGTACACCATAATCAGCTTCCCCACTTTCAACCTTTTCAAAAATTTGAGCAAAGGAATCACAACTGATTTCAGCAAACTGCTGATTATAACGAGCCGCATAATTACGCGCAGCCAAATTAGAGTAAGAACCACGCTTGCCTAAGAAAGCGATATGTAACGTTTCTTCTCGTTGCTCATTGAGCTTTTTCTGCAAATACACTTGTTGTGTTAATACAGAATCTTCAATGATTTTTTGGAAGACTGACGTAATATACTGTGGTTCAAGCTGATAATTTTGACTTTCAGCAAATTGCACAAGCTCTTGTAAGAGCTGTTGCTCACGCTCTAAATCACGCAACGCTTTTTGCGTCACTTCTTTGCTTCTCACTACATCATATGCCAGGCGATGACGCTCTGAAAGCAGCTTTAACAAGCTGCGATCAATTTGCGTAATTTGCTGACGAATTTCTGATAAATCTAATGCCATTTCATTCCTTATTTAAAGGTTACTTCATTATGAGGGATGTATTTCTCAGCACTAATAGGTGAATTTTTCTCAAAAAATTCTTTTAAAACATCCGCATCAATAAAACCAGTGTTAACGAAAAGTTGGATTTTTGGTCATAACCGGATAACCATCTCCACCCGCAGCATTATAGCTTGGTACAGAAATACGGTAAGATTTTATTTAAATCCAATGGTTTGCCTTGAATTTTCACATTTTCAACTTTCTTCTCCGCACGATTTACTGTCATGCTGATACCTGAATATTGTGCATAGGCACCAGAATCCACTTCTTTCAATGCCACTACATTTAAATAATCCAGTAATTCTTTACCGGTTAATTCAAAATAGCTCACAATATTACCAAATGGATGGATTTTTAAAATATCTTTATAAGTTACATCACCTTCTTGGATAGAATCACGAATACCACCTGAGTTCATGATACCAATATCTGCTTTCGCTTTTTGACGTTGTGCTTCTGCAATTAAGTGACCAAGGTTAGTTTGTTCAAAACGAATAATGGTACGATCACCTTCTAACTTACCATTTAGTTTGCCCACTTTTTGGCTTAATAACGCATCACCTTTATCTTGGTAAGTTTTTAAAAGTTTTTCCATTTCTGGATCTTGTGGAATCTCTTCGGCATAATTTACGTATTCCGTTTTACCGTCTTCTTTTTTCACTTTTTCTTCAAGTTCACTGGAATTAATTGATAATTCACTAATTTTTAATTCACCATTTTTGAACTCAAAGTCTGCATCGACCAACGTATTTGCCCCCATTCAAAGGCCTGCATAATCCAAGTACCATTTTTGGAAATCTGGGTTTACATGGCTGAGTTGGTTGATAATCTTTAATCCATACGCCTTTTGTCATCCACACAAATCGGATCATGGCTGTGACCACCGATAATCATATCGAATGCGCCTTTATCTAAATTACGCGCAAGACTCACATCACCCGGCGCATTTGAACCATGTTTAGCATCATAATAATAGCCCATATGCGTTAAAGCAATTTTTACATCTGGCTTAACTTTTTCATTTAGCTCTTTTAATGTGGCTTTTGCTACCGTTGTTGGATCTTCAAACTTCACATTATGAAGGTATTCTGGGTTACCTAATTTTGCAGTATCCTCTGTGGTTAAACCTACCACGGCAATTTTAAGATCTTGTTTATTTAAAATGGTATAAGGTTTAACTAAGGTTTTACCGGTTTTGGTGTTAATCACGTTTGCTGATAAGAATGGGAAGTTCGCCCATTTTTCTTGCATATCAAGTACTTGTAATGGATTATCAAACTCGTGGTTACCTAATACAGTTGCTTCATAGCCCATCGCATTCATTGCTTTAATATCAGGTTCTGCTGTTTGCATATCTGACTCAGGTACACCAGTGTTAAAATCACCCGCATTTAATAAAACGAGAGAGCCACCTTTTTGCTCGACTTCAGCTTTTACGCGATTAACAATTGTTTTGTGTGCTGGAAAGCCATATTCACCTTTTTGCATTCGGCCAAAAAAATGTCCGTGCGTATCATTAGTGTGCAATATGGTAAATTGATAGGTTTTATCCTGTTCATATGCCATTGCCGCAGAAGTTGCTAGCACAAGAGGAAGCACGGTAAATAATTTTTTCATATAAAAATACCTCTATTTTTGACCGCTCTTTACCTTCGCAGAAAACAAAAATAATAGAGCAAGATGGGAAATAAAAAAGCTATACTCCCGAAAGAAGTATAGCTTTTCAACAAAACATTGTTAGATGAGTACCTGCACAGGCGCAACATAACCTTGTGGAACTTGTTTCTTATCTTCAAAGGTAACAAATTCCCCACGCTTCCTGATCGGCAAGTACAGCACGGAGTAACTTATTATTTAAACCGTGACCAGATTTATAAGCTTTGAAATCACCGATGATGTTATAGCCACACATATAAAGATCGCCAATCGCATCAAGCATCTTGTGACGAACCAATTCATCTCTGAAGCGTAACCCATCTTCATTTAAGATACGGTAATCATCTAATACGATAGCATTATCTAAGCTACCACCCAACGCAAGACCTTGAGATTGAAGATACTCAATATCTTTCATGAAACCAAAGGTTCTTGCACGACTAATTTGATGTACAAATGCTTGTGCAGAAAAATCCATCACATAATTACGTACATTTTTACTAATCGCTGGATGATCAAAGTCGATGGTGAAATCTAAACGGAAACCATTATAAGGTTTGAATTCTGCCCATTTATCACCGTCTTCTACTCGTACATTTTTCTTAATACGAATAAATTTTTTCGGTGCATTTTGTTCTTCAATACCTGCGTCTAAGAGCAAGTAAATGAATGGGCTTGCACTACCGTCCATGATTGGAATTTCAGGTGCATCAACTTCAATAATAATATTATCGATACCTAAACCTGCTAATGCTGCGTTTAAGTGTTCTACGGTTGACACACGCACACCTTGTTCATTCACAAGTGCAGTACAAAAGCATTGTATCACGCACTGAATCAGCATTCGCAGGGAAAAGTCACCGGCGGATTAAGATCGGTACGGCAGTAAATCACACCAGTATTCGGCATAGCTGGACGCAACGTTAATGTTACTTTTTTACCGCTATGTAAGCCTACACCTGTGACTTTAATGCTTTGTTTTAATGTTCTTTGTTTAATCATCTCTTTTACCTTATTGCTTCACAACAAGATTACTTCTACTCTTATTTCTCATCACGACCAAATGATGCCGGATTAAAGAAATTAGGATTATTTCTTAACTGTTCTAAACGGCTTGGATCAAGCGGTTTATTTAAGTTACCGTATTGCGGATTTTTGTTCCTGTGCTGGTTCTGGTTGTGGATTATGTCTTAATGTATCTAAACCATGTAAACCAACTGGCGGTTGTGGTTGAATCGTTTCTTGCGCTACAGGTTGTTGAACTGGCGCTTGTTGTACTGCTGCTTGAGGACGAGCAATCACTACTGGCTCAGCCGCAACAACATCACCCAAACCTGTTGCAACGATCGTGACACGAATTTCATTGCTCATTTCAGGGACTAAACTGGTACCCACAACGATAGTCGCGTCTTCTGATGCAAAGCTACCTACTGTGTCACCCACCACGTTAAATTCGTCAAAGCCGAGATCCATACCTGAGGTAATATTAACAAGGATACCCTTTAGCGTTAGAAAGATCGACTTTCTCTAATAAATCATTTTTAATTGCAAGACGTGCTGCTTCTTCTGCACGACCCGCACCTGGTTCACTTTGAGCTGAACCGAAACCAATCATTGCTTGGCCCATTTCAGACATAACGGTTCTTACGTCTGCAAAGTCCACGTTGATTAAACCAGGAGAGGTAATCATATCGGAGATGCCCATAACAGAGTTACGTAATACGTCATTTGCAGCAGCAAAAGCATCAATTAACGTTGCATTTTTCGGGAGAACTTTTTGGATTTGTTGGTTAGGAATAATGATCATTGAATCAACGTATTGTGAAAGATCTTTAATCCCTAATTCAGCAAATTGCATACGTTTTTTGCCTTCAAAGCTAAATGGCTTAGTAACAACAGCAACAGTTAAAATACCTAATTCTTTCGCAACTTTAGCGACGATTGGTGCGGCACCAGTACCTGTACCACCGCCCATACCGGCAGCGATAAAGACCATGTCTGCACCTTCAAGCATTTTACGGATTTCTTCTTGGTCATCTTCAGCCGCTTTTACGACCCACATTTGGGTTTGCACCCGCACCAAGACCTTTTCGTTGTAGCCCCACCAATTTGTACAGTTTGTTGAACTTGGCTTTTTGCGTAATGCTTGCGCATCGGTATTCACTGCATAAAATACGATTTTACCGTGTTCTTCGCTATCAATTGCACTTTCGCCCAAGAAATTACCATTGAATTCTTGTTGCACCATGTTAGCAACCATGTGGTTAACTGCGTTACCGCCGCCTCCACCGACACCGACAACCTTAATCAGTGCACCTGTTTGCTCTTCAAAATCACCATACTCTGGGTATAACATTTGCTGTTCTCCGTTACTGCTAATACTCTGCTAGCATATTAATAAAAGTTAAATCTTTTCTTATTGTAAAATGAAAAAGTCAAAAATTATCAAAATTCTGATTTCACTTTTGTTGAAAATATTTTTAAGGCCTTTCCAGAATTTTTACCCTAATGCTTCATCGCCATAGTTACTATCCACAGGATCATTATCACTATTTTTGATGATGATATTGTAGCAATCCCACGACTGTTGAATATTGCGGACGATTTACATAATCTGTTAACCCCTGTGATATTTAGTGGACTACCAATACGCACCTGGCAACCAAATACACTTGATGCACAATCTTTTTAAGTCTTCAATCTGTGCACCACCACCAGTGATAACGACACCCGCAATTAATTCAAATTTAATATGTTTGGTTTCTAAATCTGCTTTGAGCTTATCTAATTCGTCCTAACAACGCCTAATAGTTCAATATATCTTGCTGAAGTGATTAAAGATAAATCACTTTTTGTTAAAGCACGTGGTGCTCGACCACCAATACTTGCCACTTCAATTTTTTTATCACCATGTAAACGTGCCGGATATAATGCACTTGCATAGTTCACTTTAATGCGTTCTGCTTCTGCACGAGAAACGGTACATGCATGGGCAATATCATTGGTTACAATGTTCCCTGCGTAAGGAATAACTTTACTGAAACGCAATGAGCCATTGGTATAAACCATCATATTCATGGTGCCTGCACCGAAATCAACCAAGCAAACACCAAGATCCTTTTCATCTTCAGTTAAAACAGAATGTGTTGCTGCAAAGCCGGAAAACACAACTTTATCAACTTGTAATCCGCAACGCTCAACTGCTTTCTTTAAGTTATTTTGCCAGTCTTGGTGACACGCAATTAAGTGTACGTTTGCTTTTAAACGAACACCTTGTAAACCTAATGGATTTTTAATATTAACTTGTTTATCTACGGCATATTCTTGTGGAATGATGTGTAATAAAGAAAGACCCTCAGGTAATTTCACTGAGCTCGCTGTATGTAAAGCATCATCAATTTCATCTTGAGTCACTTCATTTTTCAGAAATAGCAACAAAAGCCGCTCTCATTCAGGCTTTGAATATGTTCACCTGTAATCGCAAGAGTCACGCTCATAATTTGGCAATCGGCCATTGATTCAGCTGCTTCAATGGCTCGTTGGATAGAATTAACAACGGCATCTAAATCAGTAATACTGCCACGATCAATCCCTTTCGATGGACAACTACCCACGCCAAGTACATTTACTACGCCATCAGGAAGCACTTCCCCAACGACAGCAACAACTTTTGATGTACCAACTTCAAGACCTACAATTACTTTCGGTTCCAACTCTTTTCCCATTTTCTTATTACACCCAATGAATTATTTTTATTTCTCTGTCAATCCAACCGCTGCTGATGCAGATGCATAGCGCAAATCTACATAATCAATTCGTTTACCTTCAGGCACTTCAATTTGTGGATAAATCGTTACAAATCGATCTAATTTTGGTTTCCAATCTCCGCGCCCAAGTTTCAATACTATATCATTATCTAGCGTAACTTGCCACGCACCACGATCATCAATTGGCACACCTTTAACCACCAAATTTTTGGCTTTAAAATCAGCGAAAATTTGATTCCAAGCTTCTAATACTTTCAAGCTTTGATAATCTGGACCACCTAAATAAGGTAAAGCTTTTTCTTTTAACTTATCCATCGGCAATTGGAAAACTGTTCCATCTTTTGTAACAAACTCTGTTTTGTTCCAAATGGCGACTGGCTGATATTCTGATAACCAGATACTTAAACGATTTGGCCAAATTTTACGAACCACCGCACCTTTTTACCCAAGGAATCGTTTCAAGCTGCTCTTGAATTTGCTTAACGTCTTGTCCCCCAAAAAGCCCTTGAGTGAACCCCATTTTGAGCAATACGTCTTGCACATCCGGATAAGTGGTAAATTCATTTTGGCCCACTAAGGCATAGGCAGTAATTTTTTTCTATCACCGTCTAAGCTTTCGAGCCAACTTTGCCAGTTTGAATAAACGAAAATACCCTAACCCCGCAAAAAGTAACACCAAAGCAAGTTTAATCTGCAACATAAAACGGAATTTACCTTCTCCATTAGATGAACGACCAAATTGCGTTGGCTGTGTATTTTTGCGCTTAATTACATTCATTACGCACTCAACTCCAAAAATTTTTCACGACGAGTTGTTCAAATGAAATGCCGACTGTTGACGCAGATTTAGGGAACAAACTGTGACTTGTCATGCCAGGGATTTGTGTTTACTTCGACTAAACGGAAATTACCTTGTGCATCGGTCATCACATCAATGCGACTCCAACCACGACAACCCACAACGTCATAAGCACGTTTAACTAATTTCGCTAATTCTTGCTCACGTTCAGCTGAAAGACCCTGCAGGGCAAAAAAATATTGAGTGTTATCTGAAATATATTTCGCATCGTAATCATAAAACTCACCTTCTGGCACAATGCGAACAGCAGGCAATACTTCACCACCCTAAAACAGGCACTGTTAATTCATCACCCGCTAACCACTCTTCAATCAAAATGGTGTTATCAAATTTGAGTGCATAATCGACCGCACTTTTTTTAATTCTTCGACTGCTTTTACTTTCGTTAAACCCGACACTTGAACCTTCAAGAGATGGCTTAACCATCAAAGGTAAACCTAACTTTTTCGACCACAGCTTGTGGGTTTAGTTCGTGAGCGTTTTTCTTTGGTCACAATCTCCATATCGGCAACAGGTAAACCAAAGGCTTTCCATAACATTTTAGTACGCATTTTATCCATGGTTAATGCTGAAGCCATCACGCCACAACCGGTGTAAGGCAAACCGATTTGTTCTAATAAACCTTGCATGGTGCCATCTTCACCACCGCGACCATGTAAAATGTTAAAAACGCGATCAAAACCATCTGCTTTTAAATTCGCGACATTATATTCTTTAGGATCGATACCATGTGCATTATAACCTTGGCTTACTAATGCGTTTAACACGGCTGCACCAGAATTAAGAGAAACTTCACGTTCAGCTGATGTGCCGCCTAACAACACAGCAATTTTTTCTTGTTTTAAATTCATTGTTTTATCCTGTTTTCTTTTTATTCTTCATCAAAAGTGCGGTTATTTTTCGATGTATTTATGCTTTTCCAACGTTCTGCTAAACCACGAGAAATTTTGCTTACACTTCCCGCACCTTGGGCAAGAATTAAATCGCCATCTTGAATAATTTGATCTAACACATCACCGAGTTGTTCCGTATCAGAAACTAAAATTGGATCGACTTTTCCTAGATTACGAATAGAACGACAAAGTGCTTTTACTATCTGCACCCAACGATTGGTGTTTCGCCTGCCGCATACACATCTAACATAATCAATGCATCCACTTGGGATAATACTTGCACGAAATCATCAAATAAATCGCGAGTACGTGAATAACGGTGAGGTTGGAAAATCATCGACAATACGTTTATCTCCCCAGCCTTCACGTGCTGCTTTGATGGTCACGCCAACTTCTGTTGGGTGATGGCCATAATCATCCACTAAGCGTACTTTTACCATTTGGACGAATAAACTCGCCTAATTGGTCGAAAACGTCTGCCCTGCACCCTTTGGAAATCAGCAAGCGCTTCTAAAAATCGCTTCATTGCCAATGCCTTCTTCTTTTGCTACTGCAAGTGCGGCCGTCGCATTTAACGCATTGTGTTTACCTGGGTACATTCAATAATACATTGATGCGTTCACCACTTGGGACAAACTACGGTGTAATGACCTTGGAAACCCGGTTTGTTCATAATCTTCGATACGATAGTCAGCATGTTCACTGAAACCATAGGTTAACACTTGGCGTCCAACTTGAGGAACAAGTTCCATTAACACAGCATCATCAGCGCACATAACCGCTAAAGCCATAGAAACGGTAAGTTATGTAAGAAATTTTTCACATAGGTGGCTTTCATTTTCTCAAAAGTCACCTTCATAGGTATCCATATGATCCGGTTCAATATTGGTCACAACAGAAACCATTGGCTGTAAGTGTAAGAAAGAGGCATCACTTTCATCTGCTTCAGCGATTAAATAACGGCTTGCACCCTAAATGCGCATTTTTACCGGCTGATTTAACTAAACCACCATTAACGAAAGTTGGATCCAGTTTCGCTTGAGTATAAATCATCGAAATCATGGCTGTGGTTGTGGTTTTTACCGTGAGTACCTGCAACCGCAATACCATGACGGAAACGCATAATTTCAGCCAACATTTGTGCTCGCTGAATCACGGGAATACGATTTTGTTTTGCGGCGATTAATTCTGGGTTATCTTCATGGATCGCGCTTGATACCACAACCACACTTGCCCTTGCACATTTTTCCGCTTGGTGACCAATGAAAAATTTTTTTGCGCCAGCTTGAGCAAGACGCTGAGTCACGACACCATCTGCAATATCAGAACCAGAGATATCATAACCTTCATTTAATAAAAATTTCGGCAATCCCACTCATACCGGCACCACCGATACCAATGAAATGAATTTGTTGAACCCGACGCATCTCAGGGATAATCTTTTCTAATCTCGTCCGAAATATGTTTCATATTATTTCACCTTTATTTTTTTAACCGCACTTTTTAGGTTAAGGGTTTTTATTTACTATCCTCAACTTCTCTGTTCTTATTTCGCATTCTCTACAATGACATCAGCTACACGTTTAGCCGCTAATGGTGCTGACATTTCTTTTTGCCTTAATCGCCATCGCTAGCAAGGGTTTCACGATCTGTTTTTTTCTAAGAAATCAACCAACACATCCGCATTTAATTCATTTTGCTGAACGATTTTTGCTGCACCTACATCGGCAAGATATTTTCGCATTTAAATATTGTTGTTGATCTTTGTGCTGGAATGGCACGAAAAATTGCTGGTGTCCCCACTGCAGCTAATTCACATACTGTTAAAGCACCAGAACGACAAATCACCACATCCGCCCAAGCGTAAGCTTCCGCCATATCATCAATAAATTCTGTAATTTTGACCGAATCTGCATGTTCACCATAAAGTGCGGTCACACTTTCAACAGATCCTTTACCTACTTGATGACGCACGTCTAATTTATTGGCTAAACGCGCAACCACTTGTGGAATCGTTTGATTGAGTACGCGAGCCCCTTGGCTACCGCCTACGACAAGCACTCTTAATTTTCCCAGTTCTTTCTGAAAAACGCGCTTGTGGCAATGGCATTTCAAATAAATCTTGGCGAACTGGGGTTTCCTACCACTTCGGCATCTTTGAATGCTGTTGGGAAAGCTTGTAAAACACGCGTTGCAATTTTTTCTAACCATTCATTGGTTAAGCCCGCTACGGCATTCTGTTCATGTAAAATAACCGGCACGCCACAAAGTTTTGCAGCGATGCCACCTGGGCCAGATACATAACCACCCATACCTAATACCGCATTAGGTTGATATTCTTTGATAATTTTACGAGCTTGCAATACCGCTCTTAAAATAGCAAAAGGGGCACCAAGTAATGCTTTAATGCCTTTACCACGTAACCCTGAAATTTGAATGAAAACGAATCGGAATACCATGCTTTTGGTACAAGCTGTGCTTCCATGCGATCTTTGGTGCCCTAACCAACAAATTTCCCAACCTTCTTTTTGTAAGGTTTGAGCAACAGCGATGGCGGGGAAAAACATGTCCACCAGTACCACCTGCCATAACTAATAGTTTTTTTACTCATAAATATTCCTAATCATCTCTCAAACGCGCTTGACCACCTCGTTGTAATCTATTTTCATGGTCAATACGCAATAAAATCCCTACAGTTGCCGACATAATAATGATACTTGAACCACCGTAACTCACTAATGGGAAAGTTAAACCTTTTGTTGGTAACATCCCTAAGGCCATGCCAAGATTGACGAAACCTTGGAAGAAAATCCAGAAACTAATACCTAAAGCAAAAAAGCCACGGAAACGTTGTTCTAACATCAGTGATTCACGTCCGATTTTCATCGCACGGAAAATCAATAAACCCTAAGAGAATCACAACCACCAAAATACCAATAAAACCGAACTCTTCACCAATAATCGCCATGATAAAGTCAGTATGTGCTTCAGGAAGATAATCAAGTTTTTGAATGGAGTTACCGAGTCCTTCCCCACTAATTTCACCACGACCAAAGGCCATCAAAGAGTTAGTCAGCTGGAATCCTGTTCCGTATGGATCTTTAAATGGCTCTAAGAAACCGGTAAAACGTTTTAAACGATAAGAGGCTGAGAGAACCAGCCATACAAAGAGAAGTATGCCTGTACCAATTAGCAAAATAAATTGCCAAAAATTCGCACCGACAATAAAAAGCATGCCAAAGGTAATAACGAAAAGTACAACGGTACTCCCTAAGTCAGGCTGAGCTAGTAAGAATATCCCTAATACGCCCATCACAATGAAAGGCTTAGCTGCACTGAATTTTTTACCACGTACTTCATCATAACGACGCGTAAAATAGCTCGCGAGGAAACAGGTTAACGCTAACTTCGCAAATTCTGCGGGCTGGAAATTTAAAATCCCTAAAGAAATCCAACGTTTTGCACCATTAACAGAAGTACCAATACCAAGAACCAGTATTAATAAAACAATGGCTAATAAGAAAATTTTAGCGTGCCACTTTTCCCATTGAGAGGAAGAAATTTGGAGCGTTAAATAGCAGGTTGCAAAAGAAAGCAAAACATAAACGGCATCACGTTTTGCAAAATAGAATGTATCATTAAATACGCGTGCACTGTAAGGCATCGAAGCAGAAGTTACCGCCACTAAACCAATCAGCAAGAGCACGACAAAAAGCCAAAACAATGCGCGATCGTAAAGTAATCCTTGAGGAGTCACTCTCGCCCATTGCTCATAATTTTGTTTAATTTTATTGATAAATTCCATTACTACCCTAATTCTTTTAAGCTAATTTTTGCTAAACGAGTAAACTCTTCGCCACGTTTTTTTCAAAAAGAGGCAAATTGATCCAAACTTGCACAAGCAGGGAGATAATAACACCATATCACCTGATTTTTAAACGTGGTCGTAAAAATGAAATCGCTTGTTCCATGGTTTCAAACAAATGGCTTTGACTTGAAAGTGCTGCAAGTTGTTTACCATCACGACCAAAACAATAGGTTGAAATATGAGGTTGATTGATTAAATCAGCGAGTTCAGAAAAATCTGCGCCTTTACCATCACCACCTAATAAAAGATGTAATGTTCCTTCAACATATAAACCAGCCAATGCCGCAACGGTACTGCCGACATTAGTCGCTTTAGAATCATTGATCCAACGAACACCATTCGCTTGATGGGCTAATTGGAAACGATGATCCAGGGCCCTTTAAATTGACGAAGTGCGGTTCGAATTGCCTCTAAATTTATGCCTACTGCTTGCGCTAATGCTGTTGCGGCTAAAATATTCATGTAATTATGACGACCAACTAAAGTGGCTTCACTACAAGGTAAAATCACTTCTTCTTTCGCCATTAAGTACTGTTTACCGTTTTCGGTTTTTCAGCCAGTAATCAGCTTGATTTTTCAGCAAAAAGACACCACCTTTCTTAGCTTGATTTTCACCTTCGCCAAAACGTGAGTTTATCTTCTAAATTCACCACCGCAGTTTCTGCATTGTGGTAAATGCGTAATTTGGCTTGACGATAATCTTCTAAATCCACATAGCGATCCATGTGATCTTCAGTCACATTAAGCACAGTCGCTGCAGCCGCTTTCAAACTGTAAGTAGTTTCAAGTTGGAAACTGGAAAGCTCTAATACATAAAGATCGCAATCTTCATTTAATAATGACAACGCAGGAATACCAATGTTTCCACCCATTCCCACTTTTTATTCCCGGCCGCTTTTTGCCATTTCATAGACCAATGTTGTTACAGTGCTTTTTACCGTTAGAGCCTGTAATCCCGACAATTGGCTTGGTGGCAGCTCGACAGAATAATTCAATATCTCCCAATCACTTCCACACCCAGCTGAAAGTGCGGTCTGAATTTCAGGTGTTTTTACGGCGAGTCCTGGGCTAATGACAATAATATCGCTTTCAAGTAACCATTGTTGATTTAGGCTACCTGTATGTAAAGGGAACATTTTTAGGTAATTTGCTCCGCGCCTGCTGGATGTTGACGAGTATCAATCACTCGGATGTTAGCTTGTTGAGATTGAAGATATTCAACGCAAGAAAGGCCTGTTTTTCCCAAGGCCTATAATGGTGATAGTTTTATTTTGATATAGAGTTGTCATGTTGTTTTTTCTTCTCTCGTATTCTGGGATCACGCAGGGTGCAACAAGTGCACCCTACAAAAAAATTATCTTAGTTTGAGCGTTACAAGCCCCCATCAACACCAACATCAAGGATATAATCCAAAACCGAATAATCACTCTTGGTTCTGGCCAACCTTTTCAATTCAAAGTGGTGATGAATTGGTGCCATTCTAAAAATACGTTGTTTTCTTAATTTGTAAGAACCCACTTGCAAAATCACAGACAAGGCTTCAACAACAAATACACCGCCCATAATCACTAATAAGAATTCTTGGCGGACAAGGATAGCAACAACACCAAGTGCGCCACCAAGTGCAAGAGAGCCTACATCGCCCATAAAGACTTGAGCCGGATAAGTGTTAAACCATAAGAAATCCTAAGCCTGCGCCTACGATTGCAGTACAGAATACCACCACTTCAGAACTATATTTGATGTAAGGGATATGTAAGTATTCTGCAAAATTAACGTTACCGGTCGCCCACGCAATCAAAGCAAATGCACCAGCCACTAACGCTGTTGGCATGATCGCAAGACCATCTAAACCGTCGGTTAAGTTTACCGCATTGCCTGTGCCCACAATCACAAAGTAAGACAACACAATATAGAATAGACCCTAATTGTGGCATGATATCTTTGAAGAATGGAATCACTAAACGAGTTGCATCGGTATCATGACCCTAACCAATACAACCAAATGATCGCCACTAATGCGACTACTGACATCCAGAAATATTTCCAACGCGCAATTAAACCATCGGTATTTTTACGTGTAATTTTACGGAAATCATCTACAAAGCCAATTGCACCATAACCAAACAATACAAACAAACAAATCCAAACATAAGGATTCGCTAAGTTGGCCCACAATAAAGTACTCACACCAATGGAGAATAAAATCATCACACCGCCCATGGTTGGGGTGCCTTTTTTTCGCAAAAGTGACTTTCAGGACCGTCATTACGCACTTCTTGACCAAATTTTAAAATTTGAAGGCGTTTGATCACTTTCGGACCAATCCATAAAGAAATGAAAAGTGCGGTCAATAATGCCAAAATCGCACGTACGGTAATATAGGAAATGGCATTAAATGCCGTTTCGTAGCGAACTAAATATTCAGCAAGCCAAACTAACATAAGCTATCCTTTAATGAATAAATCGTCTCTTCCATTTTCATTGAGCGAGAACCTTTCGCTAATACGACGACTTTTTGGTTTTCTTGTAATTTCTGTTTAATAATATCTAACGCATAAGCTGTCAATTCAGCTTTATCTGTAAAATGTTTTTCCCAAAACAGCCTCAGAAATGACCGCACTTTCTGTTCCGTAAGAAAGCACTAAATCTAATTTAGCTTGTTTTGCATGCTCGCCCACTTGTTGATGACATTTTAGGCTATCCTCGCCTAATTCTTTCATATCGCCCACGAGTAAAATACGGAAAGCATCATAACCTTTTAAAACATCAATAGCAGCTTGTAAAGAATCGACATTCGCATTGTAAGTATCATCTAATAACAGCAGATTTTCATTCACTTGAATCGGGAATAATCTTCCTTTTACTTGAGAACGATGTTCAAGACCTGCTTTTACATCAGCAAGACTCGCGCCCACATTCATAGCAAGTGCGGTCGCTGCCAAGGCATTTTTTACATTATGCTCACCTAAATAAGGCAAATTAATCTCAATGCTACCTTTTGGGGAAACTAACGTAAACGTTGAGCCATTTGATGAATGTTTTACATTTTCAGCTTTGTAATCGCCACCATTAAAATATTGAATGGAATGAGAGCCAATTTCTTTTTGCCACAATTCAATATAATTATGTTCGCTGTTAATAATGGCTACACCATTTGGGGTTAAACCACGATAGATTTCACCTTTCGCACGTGCTACACCTTCAATTGAACCAAAACCTTCTAAATGTGCAGCTGCCACATTATTCACTAATGCAGCTTCAGGCTGTGCAAGATGCGTGGTGTAATCAATTTCACCTTGATGATTTGCACCTAATTCAATAACAGCAAATTTATGTTGTTCGGTTAAGCGTAATAACGTTAATGGTACGCCAATATCATTGTTGAAATTACCATTTGTGAATAACACAGCTTCAGGATTGCCAGCTGTTTGTTGCAGAATGGATGCGGTCATCTCTTTCACCGTAGTTTTACCCGATGAACCTGTCATCGCTACGGTACGAGGATTAATTTTTTCACGTAACCATTTTGCTAATTGACCAAGGGCTAAGCGCGTATCTGCAACAACTAATTGTGGCGTTGCAATTTCAGTATTGAGCTTGTTGCACAACTAAGGCTGTCGCACCTTGCTCAACGGCTTTATCTAAATATTGATGTGCATCAAAATGCTCACCTTTTAATGCAAAGAAAAGCGAGTTGGATACAGCTTTACGTGTATCAGTATTGATATTTTTCAACAACAGCCTGCCCATCTCCAATAAGACTAGCATTTGAAAATTTGAGCAAGCTGTTGGGTTGTTAGTTTAATCATTCTGTTTTTATTTTTTTCGTTAAATAGGCTTCAGCCACTTCTTGATCAGAGAAATGAAGTGTTTTATCCCCAATGATCTGATAGTTTTTCATGGCCTTTACCGGCAATCACGATCACGTCATCTTTCAACGGCGTTCTCAATGGTAAATTTAATGGCTTCTTCACGATCTGGAATCACTCCAACATCTTCCATTCGGCTAAAACCCAGTAGAGAATATCCGCTTCAATTTTTATTTGGGATCTTCTGTGCGTGGATTATCTTGAGTTACAATCACTAAATCAGCAAACTGTTCTGCAGCTTTTTGCCATCGAGCGGACGTTTGCCTGCATCACGATCACCGCCACAACCAAAGATACACCAAAGTTTACCTTTGCAATGTTCACGGGCTGCATTTAAGGCCTTTTTCTAATGCATCCGGAGTATGCGCATAATCAACGATAACGGTTGGTTTTCCTGCTTTTTTAATCAATTCCATTCTTCCATTTACTCCCTTTTAGCTGTGAAACCGTACGGATAAGATCATCGAAAGAATAACCTAAAAGCCAATAAAACAGCCGTGGCTAACAGCAGATTACTCACGTTAAAAGCGCCAATTAATGGGCTATGTAATGTGCCATTTCCCCCAACTTGATGCAACATCAATCACTGCACCTTCATGAGTAAAACGAATCTGTGTTGCATAAAGCCATTGTTTAGATGTTGGATGGAAAATCTGGGCGACAGCTGACTGCGATACCATTTGGTAATTCATTTAACCATGCGGCTCCCAATTGGATCGTCAGCATTGAGAATTTGTAATTCGAGGCTAAATCAATGAAAAAGCGTTTTTTTAGCTTCCGCATACTTTTTTTCCATTGTCTCGTGATAATCCAAATGATCACGACTTAAATTGGTAAAAAAATAGCGGCTTTTAAATTTGAGCGCTTCAACACGATGTTGAACTAAACCATGTGAAGACACTTCGATAGAAGCAAAATCTGCCCCTTTCTCACAAAAATCAGCGAGACTTTTCTTGAACTTCAACAGCTGAACCTGTGGTATTTTTTAGCTTCTTTGACTTGACCCTAATAAACCATTGCCAATGGTGCCCATGACAGCGGCTTTATGACCCAAATAGCGTTGCCCATTGAGCTAATAATTGAGAAACGGTGGTTTTACCGTTTGTTCCAGTTACACCAACTAAAGTCAATTTTTTCGGAAGGATGTTCATAGAATTGACCTGCCAATGCTGAAAGATTGGCAGATAAATGATAGTAATGAATCACAGGCACATTATTTTTGCCATTGGATGCTCAAATGCTCGTTTTTCTAAATCTGTTTCTAAAACGACCGCACTTGCACCAGAAGAAATAGCTTTGAGGAACAAATTGACTCGCATCAAAAACGATGTCCCTTTACTGCCACAAACAAATCACCTTGAGTTACTTTGCGGCTATCTAACACCATCGCCTTCACATTAATGTCTGAAAGCACCGGAAGATCAAAAAGTGCGGTCAATTTTTTTCATTGTTTTTGCCTTTTCTTAATTCATTTTTTTCAAAGTTTTTGATCGCTTAAGCGAACAGTACGTCTTGCTGTTTTTTTCTGTTGGTTCTGCATCTGGTGCAATACCATTTGCACGTAAGGTATAGCCCATAATGCTAGAGAATACCGGTGCAGATACCGCACCACCATAGTACTGCCCCTGCTTTTCGGATCGTTAATCAAAAATAACTAATGCATAACGTGGATCGCTAATTGGTGCAATACCCGCTGTAAATGCCACATATTTATTAACATAGTGACCATTTTTCAATTTTACGCGCTGTACCTGTTTTTCACACCAACACGATAACCTTCAACCATCGCACGTTTATTTTTTTGATCGCGACTTTTTCTAACATACCCACGACGTCTTTCGTGATTTTTCTCAGAGAATACACGTTGACCAATGACTGGCGGATCAACTTTCGTGATAGAAAGCGGGACGATAAATCCCGAAGCTACCTAAAGTGGCATAAGCGCGTGCAATTTGTAATGGTGTTGAAGTAATACCATAACCATAAGCCACTGTTGCACGTTCGATATCCGCCCAACGTTTACGGTTTGCATTTAATACGCCACGTTGCTCACCGATTAAGCCTAACTCAGTATCTTTACCCTAAAGCCTGCATTTTGGTAAGTTTCCATTAATGCTGAAGGTGGCATACGTAACGCAAGACGGCTCACACCACGGTTACTGGAGTTAATCAAAAATTTCATCTAAGGTTTTGTTGTGGGCGAGGTGCCACGTCCACAATTTCCTTTACCACTTACGGTAAATGAACCTGTATAATGACTTCATCACGTCTCGCTGCACCACGTTGAAGTGCGGTCAAAACAACGAAAGGTTTTACTGTCGAACCTGGTTCAAAGGTATCCGTAATCGCACGGTTACGTTTTAATTCATCTTTTCACATTAGCTAAGTTATTTGGGTTGTAAGAAGGCGCGGTTGCCATTGCTAATACTTCACCCGTACGCACATCTACCAACACCGCAGTACCAGATTCAGCTTTGTTCTCAGTTACCGCTTTTTGATTTCACGATACACCATGGATTGTAACTTTTTCATCAATACTTAAGGTGACATCTTGTGCATCGTATTTTTTTCTCATCTGCAATATGTTCAACCACGTTACCACGTTTGTCTTTACGAACAACACGCGCACCGTCTTTACCCACTAACATTGAGTTGAAACTCGCCTCAACGCCCTTCAATCCCTTTACCATCAATGTTGGTAAAAGCCGATTAATTGAGCCGCTTCTTCTACACGTGGATAAAAAAACGACGTGGTTCAGTTTCTAATGAAATACCTTTAATTTTTGAGGTCACGAATATAATTTGCTTTTGCTCGCTTCTACTTGACGTGCTAAATACAAGAAACCTGATTTTTGCATTTTTCTCAATTTTTTCACCAACTCTGCTGGTGTCATATTTAATTCGTTAGCAAGCGCTTTGATACGTTCTTTATCATCTAATGCATTTTCTTTTCAACATTAAACGAGGTTCAGCCACGATCGCACTCATCGGGACACTCACCGATAACAATTGACCGTTACGATCTAAAAATTGAACCACGAACAGAAAGGACGTCATCTTTACGTAATGAACGTTTGTCCGCTTCACCAGATAGGGTTTCAGAATTAACAGATTGCACATAAGCAGCACGAGCCACTAATGCGCCTAAGCCTAAGAAAAATAAAAACTTGTCGCGATGAGATAACGACCACGAAGGAAAGCATTTCTCAAACACCATCTTCGGTTTGTTTGGTTTTTACTGACGCAGGTTGAGCCAATTTTCTAATTGTTTTTCTTTGGCTTTTCCTGGTTTCTTAGAGGAATTAAATCTAACCATTTTATTCAAAATCCCTATTCAAAAAAATAACCACTTCTTGTTCACTTTGAACACGTTGCATTTTTTTAATGTACCAATCGCAATGGATTCAACTCTTGTATTATCACTTTCGGTTGCTTCTTGTAATTGCAAATTGCGATATTCGTTTTCAAGGGCTTGGTGTTGTAATACCAACTGCCCGTTTTTCAGAAATCAGGCCTCGTGTTTGATGCGTCATCCAAATCGTGCCCATTGCAGAAGCTAAAATTAATAAAAAGTAGGACGACAATTAATTTATTAGAAGAAAAAAATATCTTCAACGAGAATATGTTGTAAAGGATAACGTTCGCTATTTTCTAACATCTTATTTCACCCTTTCCGCAATACGTAACACCGCGCTTCTTGAACGTGGATTTCGCTGAAATTTCTGCCTCACTCGGCTGAATTGCTTTACCAATGATTTTTAACTTTTTTGATTACGTTGGATTTGATCTTCACGTAATGGTAAACCCTCTCGGGAATATCCTCACCTTTACTTTGCTTTACGCATGAAATGTTTTTACCATTCTGTCTTCAAGTGAATGGAAACTGATAATCGATAAACGCCCTTCAGGGGCCAACATATCTAATGCAGAATTTAATACACTTTCTAATTCATCCAATTCAGCATTAATATAAATTCGAATGGCTTGGAAGCTACGAGTCGCTGGATGCTTATGTTTATCTTTAAACGGAACAGATTGAGCAATTAACTCAGCGAGTTGAGAAGTACGACTTAAACATTCAGTGCCATTTTTGACCGCACTTTTATTAAATTCTACGATGGCAGTCGCAATTCGTTTTGCAAAACGCTCTTCACCAAAGGTTTTTAACACCCAAGTTAAATCATCAACAGATACTTGTTTTAGCCACTCTGCCGCTGATAAACCTTGTGTGGTATCCATGCGCATATCTAACGGGCCATCTTTCATAAAACTGAAACCACGCTCTGCTTCATCCAGCTGTGGAGATGATACGCCTAAATCCAGCAAAATGCCGTCAATTTTACCAACTAAATCGAGTTTTTGACAGATATCTGGAATGTGAGAAAAGCTATTATGTTCAATATGAAAACGAGGGTCTTGAATTTTTTCAGCTTCAGCAATCGCACGTGGATCGCGATCAACGGCAATTAAACGACCACGTTCAGAAAGTTGGGAAAGAATTAGACGAGAATGACCACCACGACCAAAGGTACCATCAATATAAATTCCGTTTTCTTTCAACGCCAAACCATTCACCGCTTCGTGAAGCAAAACCGTGATATGTTCAGGTGCAGAAAAGGAATTTTGCATAGTCATAAGTAAACGTTAAATCAAAATCGATAAAGAGAAGATAGAGCGGCGCAAGCACCGCTTATCCTGCTAGTGCTGCTGTTCTATAATGACAGCATTTTTAGTTCTTCAGAAGCTCCGAATTCAGCACTTGAGCCAATTTCGATATCTTCATCAATTTGTGCGTACCATTCAGTATCGCTCCAAATTTCAAATTTGTTCAACTGCCCTACCAACATTAAGCCTTTTTCTAATTTTGCGTGTTGACGTAATGGACCACTTAATAAGATACGACCTTGCGCATCCATTTCACATTCTGTGGCATAACCGAGCATCACACGTTGTAAGCGGCGTTGATTTGGTTCAAAGTTGGAAAGTGAAAGTAGTTTTTGTTCGATTTTTTCCCATTCATCTAAAGGATAAAGTAATAAACAAGGCTGACGAATATCAACGGTACAAAACCATTTGGCCTTGGTTCTTTTCCATGATTTCAGCACGATAACGCGTAGGAATCGCTACACGACCCTTCGCATCTAAATTTACCGCTGCTGCACCACGAAACATTTTTCTACCTTTAAACGTTTATTTTTAGAAAAATTAGCAGAATTCTCCACAAAATTCCACTTTTCACCACTTTGCGTAAGTTTATCGGTTGTAGCCTTAACTTGCAAGCAATTAAAACGTAAAGATTGGTAAATTTTAGTAATAAAATAAACAAAAAACCGTTTGAGGTTTTCCTCAAACGGTTTTTTTCAATTTCTTTAACTCAATTTGACTAGTTATTTACATAAGCTTCTTCGTCACGAGTCACCTAATGGTTTTAAGCTGTGTGAAGAATAATACTAAACAAAGAGCTGTTAAGCCTAAGCCGATATAAACAGATAATTGATAGTCTAAACCGAAACCAATTTTGTTGTATGCTAGGTAAGTGAAACATACTGTACTGATAAATACCGCAGGAATTGTACATACCCAGTGGAATTTATTATAACGGTATAAGTATGCTGCTGCAGTCCATAACATTACCATCGCTGTGGTTTGGTTTGCCCAAGTGAAGTAACGCCATAAGATTGAGAAATCGATTTTTTGATACGATAAAACCAAGCGTAAACAATGGAACAGCAATCATTAAACGTTTAGCTAAGGTTTTTTTGTTCTAAAGTTGAAGAATTCTGCAATAACAAGACGTGCCGCACGGAATGCTGTATCGCCTGATGTAATAGGAAGAACAACCACACCTAATACTGCAAAAATACCGCCGACAAAACCTAAGAAGTGGATAGAAGAATCATAAACCACTTTAGAAGGAGAACCTGCTTTAATTGCAGCTAATAAGTCTGGTAAAGAATCATAGAAACTTAAACCAACCGCACACCATACTAATGCAATCACACCTTCACCGATCATCGCACCGTAGAAAATGAAACGCGCTTCTTTTTCGTTTTCAGTACAACGCGCCATTAACGGGCTTTGTGTTGCGTGGAAACCAGATAATGCACCACAAGAGATTGTTAAGAACAAGAGTGGCCATAATGGTAAATCTGCACGGGTTTCAAAGTTTTGGAAGAATTTCTCAAAAGACATACCGTCCACAGAACGATAGAAAGAAATTGGATCCGCTGAGCTAAGATCTGCACTGACTAAACCATATACCATACCCACAGACATAAAGAGTAATAATGCACCGAAGAATGGGTAGATACGACCGATGATTTTATCAACTGGAAGTAATGTCGCAAGAATATAGTAAATGAAGATGATAGCAGTCCAAACACTGATAACCGTCGCTTTATCCATACCCCAAACGGTAATACCACCTGATTCTGCTACTTGATGGATTTCTTCTGCATTGCTAATGGAGATGCTACCTGATGCGGCACCGAACACATCCATTGTAATCGTACCCATTAATTGAGCTGGACTTGCAACGAATACCACACCCACTAATAATAAAAGTACAACAGCTAATACGTTAATGAATGCTTTAACTGGACGACCTAAGTATTTACCTGCAAGGTTTGGCATAGATGCCCCACCATTACGCACACTTAACATTCCGCAGAAATAATCGTGTACCGCACCGGCAAAGATACAACCAACTACGATCCAAAGCATAGCAACTGGTCCGTATAACGCACCAAGAATCGGACCAAAGATTGGACCTGTACCAGCAATGTTTAACAATTGAATTAACCAAATCTTGGTTTTAGACATTGGCATATAGTCAACGCCATCATTCATGGTATACGCTGGCGTTTTGACGATTTGGATTGATCACAAAAATGCGCTCAATCACTCGACTATAAAAGAAATAACCTGCAAGCAATAACGCCACGCAGAAGAAAAACCACAACATAAAAAAATACTCCTCAGGAATAAATGAATACCGAAATTTAGTCATACGCTAGACTTCGTCGGCGGTATTCTAAGTTAAAATTCTCAAAATCAAAAAGTTTAATTTTTACAATGTTTCAATTTTGTGATCCATGTCACGTTTATCATTACGCTTTTTCACTTACAATAGGCTCATAAATTCAAAATAATTAAAAAGGATCATCAAATGGCTCTTACTCGCTGCCCTGAATGTCGTAAAAAAATCAGCGAATCTGCTCAATTTTTGTCCCAAATTGTGGGTTTTCTCTTTTTAAAAGAAGAAGATCTTGAAATTTACAAACAAAAAAACTCGAACAACGACGCCAACAGAAATGCCGAAATTAATCGAAAAAGCACTAAACTTCACCTTATTTG